>Ga0256834_1002674_pt1 | contig 11103 bp, 6 predicted proteins | sample 4281140metaG_FD_190536 | JGI IMG/M metagenome (GOLD analysis project Ga0256834, IMG submission 190536) | Hydrothermal vent microbial communities from East Pacific Rise, Pacific Ocean - 4281-140 | ecosystem: Environmental > Aquatic > Marine > Hydrothermal vents | place: Pacific Ocean: East Pacific... | reverse complement strand
CTCAATACTATCGTTTTCCAATACTTTTTCTATAAATTCTTTTAGCCACCCTTTTTCATATACCCACTCGTAAGTTTCGGGCCAAATACCAAACTTTTCGCCATCATCAAAGATAACTCCAGCACTTATCTTACTTTTTGAAATACTCTCAAGATATTCACACACAACAGAGGGTTTTGCAAAAGGCATTGTATAGCGAAGCTCTTTGTTTATTGGAAATATCTTAAGAGATAGTCCTTCATCTTCTGTGATAAAATATCCATTTAGCTTATCTTTGTCAAATCCGCTACTGATAAAGTGATAATCATCAACAACAACATATTCAACACCACAATGTACCAAATCTTTGATAATCACACTATCCCAAACTCGCTCTGTAAGCCACAATCCTTTTGGAGATTGTCCAAAATGCTCTTCTATAAAATTATTTAGTTTTTTGATTTGCACTACTCTATCTTCTGAAGATATAGCTGCCAAAATCGGCTCATAATAACCACCAGTTAAAAACTCAATTTGTCCATTTTGACTAAGTGTTTGCATGAGTGTAAATGTTTTTGGAGCTTTTTCTTTGATAAATTCCAAAAGCCACCCACTATAATGAACTGAAAATTTAAAATCTTTATACTTTGAAGCCACTTCAAAAAAGGGATGGTAAGATTTCTCTATTGCTTCATCTAAAACATGGTGGAAGTTATCCACGGGTTGATGACAATGAAGTCCTAAAAGAAGTGCAGTTTGTTTTTTGTTATTATCATTCATTTATATATACCAATTCTTTCTAGTTTCCTTTAAGCAATCAAACTCTATTTTTGAGTACAGAGGTAAAAGTTGTAACAGTTTACCCTCATTAAAGAGTTTAAATCCTAGAGAGTTTTTCTCTACCAAAGCTTTCTCTATCTCTATTTCCATAATTTCATCAGTGATGTACTTAATTCCAAGCTCATTATGTTGCAATGTTTTAGAGATTGGCAGTGAAGTTTTTGTACCATTTGAAAACTCTATTTCTAAAGTTCCACTCTCAAAAAGCTTACTAAAATCACCTAGTAAAGCTACAAAACAGTGGTTTTTGTCGCATCCAAAATATATTTTGGAAACTGTAAAATCCTGCATACTCATAGATGAAAGTTCATGTGAGAGTAGGGCAACGCCACATCCTAACCACTCGTAAAAGTATGAAATTTTACCATCAAGCTTTGCAGTTATTCGATTTGTTGAATGTTTTATAAAGCTATTTTTGCCAGATTTTGTTTGTACTATTGGTTCAAGGATATTTGCAGGAATTTTTTTATCCATGAGTGTATAAATATTCATCAAATGTGTGCGAAACAGTGTATCAAATGTAGATGCTAAATCAGTATGATGATCATCTCCATACCACCAAAACCAATCGGAACTTTGAGCTATCAAAAACTCATTTCTTATCTTTTCAATCTTTTCATCGCTGAGGTTTTTTTGTAACTTTTCAAAATGCTCTTTTGTTTGAAAGAGCATCTCCCATGCACTATTTTTTTCAGAGTGTCCAATCCAGATATTAAAGTTTCCATTTATCCAGCTTCCTGGTTCTAATTCGTGTAAATCATTTGAAGCAATTTTTGCATCTGTAGCTACTTCATCAAATAACCTACACTCCAACCAATCAGCTTCTTCTATTTTGCTATAAAGTTTTTGAAAAAATCCTTGTGCATTATCAGAGTAATGCTCCCAAGCATTTTCCCCATCCAAGATAACATTTACATTTAAACTCTCATTTGAGCTTTCATAAATATCTCGAAGTCGGCTTAAAAAATCATTAGCAGCACTCTCATCATCCCAAGCACTGTAATTAAATCCGATGAGATCACTTAGCTCTCTATCTCTAAAAAAGAGATTTATAGATTTATCTTTAAAATGCAGAATATTGTTTTTATAAATATCCTCTTTGGAAAAATGACCACTTTTATATAAAACTTCTTGGTCACTACAAGCCCATTTTATATCTTTGTCGCTAAGAACTTTTAAGAAATCATAACTCACAGAACCCTCAGCTGGCCAAAAACCTTCAGGTCTTTTGCCAAAAAGCTTTTTATAATAAGTTATCGCACTATCTATCTGTAAAAGTGCATCTTCTTTAAAATTACCACTATATTTTGGAAGAGCAGTGTTTGGGTTTGCCAATTTGCCATTTTCTATATCAAAAAGAAGTGGCGAAATAGGGTGATTAAATGGTGTTGTGGATATCTCAATTTGACCAGAGTCTGCCAATTTTTTATAATAGATAATTATCTCTTTGATAAAAGCACTCAAAATATTTAAAAGCTCTATCTTCTCTTCTTCTGTAAAACCTCTACCTTTTTTGATAAGCTTCTTGACAACATCTTTCTCTTCTCGCAAATAATTTCCACACCATGCAAGAATAAAAAGAATTTCCAAATCGATAAGTTCACTATCTGAAAAATCCTCTTTTTTTAAAAATAGCTCATGATATCTAGGGAGTGGTCTTACCATATTATGTTCATTTGAGAAAAACAGATACTCTACTATATATTCTCTCTCTTTTTCTGTTAATTTATCAACAGGTTTTCTTAGAGCCTTTAAAAATTTATCATTAACCTCGGGGTCTTCATAAGCTCCAAGTTGCACTAATAGCGATGGTACAAGGTTAAAAGTTGCTTTAATTTTTGGAAATTTTTCAAGATACCAAGGCATATCATAATAATCTTTAATTGCATGCAAAAATACCCATGGCATGATGATTTCGCCACTTAAATCATCTCTATAATATGGCTGATGCATATGCCATAAAAAGTTTACGGAGAGTTTTTTTATCATTTAATCTATTTTCCAATTCTCTATTTTGTCTAAGTACTCTTTTAAAATTATTTCGCCTTCTTTATTATCTTTTGCTTGAATATATAGATTTAAATTGTCTGTGTATTGATCTGGAATCATTAAAATCCAAGCATTTTTATTAACCCAGATTTTGACTCCATCTATAAGAGATGAATCTTTAGTTTTGGCATCTTCTAAAAATTTTCTCATCATTTTGCCTTTTAAGGCTTGGTTGCACTTAACTTTGAGTCTCTTGTAATAAAAAGAGTGAACCATTTCAATGATTTTTGAGAGTTTAATATCTTGTGAGATAAGCATCTGCATGATTTTTAAACTAGCATATGTTGAGTCACGATTTAGTGAAAATTCAGTAAATGCAAAGTTCCCTTCTAAAGAGGCAATTAAATCATATTCAGCTAATTTATCAGCTTTGAAGTTTGCATACTTTCCTCTAGTAATCTCTAAATTTTCAAAAACATCATCCATTACATCAGGAGCCCAAACAGGAAGAAAGACTTTTTGTTTTGTGGTTGACTCTTTATTGTATAGATATAAGACACAAAGAAGTCCAAGTTGGCGACTCAAAACTACGCCTTTATCACATACTAAAGTAAACTTTTGCCCACTTGGGTAGATGACAAATCCAACATCAAGTCCTAGATTTTTGACCATTTTTGCCATATCGTTTTTTGATCTTTTAATTGTGTTTTCTTGATTTAAAAATTTTTGCTCATCAGGGTAAGCATTGATTAAAATATTATCAACTCCAATATAATTTAAAATTTCAGGATAGACAAGACTTAGCATTCCGTGAGTTAAATCTACAGCAATTCTAAAATTAGTCCGTTTTAGTTTTTCTATATCTACAGAATCATAAATCGCTTTTTTATACTTTGCATCTGCATAGTTAGCATTTTGAATTCTACCAATTTGCTGAAAATCAACACGCCTAAAATTTTCTCTAAAAAAAGCTCTCTCAACAGTTTTGGAAAAATTAGAGTCTATATAGAGTGCTTCATCTGTAAAAAAGAGTATTTTAGTAGAAGCGGGATCAATATCTTGCATAAAATGTACACCAGCTATGAGATAATCACTCGTAAATAAATCATATCTCATAACAGAAATAGGTCCACCTTTTATATCGATTATATTGATACCAGAAGACATAAGACCACTTACAAAAGCTCTTTTTAGCATTAGTGAGCTTCTATGATAATCTCTTGAAACCATCACTTGACTTCCAAGTGGAAGTTGGGATGCTAAAGCTTCTGCAAGTTTTGTTGCCATATCGCAAGAAAGCTCTATATTTGTTTTTCCAGTAACCCGACCAGCTTCAAAAATAGAGTTTTTATATTTACTTCCTAAAATTAAGTTACTACTGACAATTGATGCATCTTGAATCTCTTTATCGGGCCAAATTATGACATCTTTTTCAAAACTTACCAATTGACCAACATCACATCCTTCTGCTAAAATTAGTCCAGCTTTTGCAGAGACATTTTTTTCGATTTTATTATCGTTGCAAATTACACAACTATCAAATACACCATTTTTACCGATATTGACATTGTGCCAAATTACGCTATTGCTAATTTTACAATTTTCTTTAATTTCACTGTTATCTCCAATGACACTATTTTTTATTTTGACATTTTTGCCAATGCTAACATTTTTACCAAGCAGAACATCTCCAATAACCTCTACACTAGAATCTCTTTTAAAAAAAGTCTGCCATCTGCATATTTTACAACTTCTCCAATTTTATTAAGTTCTACTTTGCCAGAAAAAGCATCTTCATAAACCTCTCTATAGCTCTCAGGATTTCCAACATCTCTCCAGTAACCTTTAGCATCATATCCCCAAAGTGTAACATTGCTTTGCATGAGAGAAGGAAATAAATCTTTTCCAAAATCATAGTTTTCATTTGCAGGAATTTTATCCAAGATTTCAGGTTCGATGATATAAATGCCTGTATTTATCGTGTCGCTAAAAACTTCACCCCAGCTTGGTTTTTCCAAAAATTTTTCAATTTTTCCCTCTTTGTCTGTGATAACAACTCCAAACTGCAAAGGGTTTTCTACAGTAGTAAGGGTAATGGTAAGTTTAGATTCTTTCTTTTTATGAAATGCAAACATTTTTTCAAAATCAAAATCAGTAACAACGTCTCCACTTATGATTACAAAATTTTCATCTCCAATTAACTCTTGTGCTTTTTTTACAGCCCCAGCTGTTCCAAAATCATCATCAGGCGTGATATAGTTGATGTTCATCCCCATTGATGAACCATCTTTAAAATGTTCTTTGATGATTTCAGGCTTGTAATATAGTAAAACAATAAATTCAGTTATGCCAATGTCACGAAGTTTTAACATCGTGTGTTCCATCATAGGACGGCCAAGAAGTGGAAGCATAGGTTTTGGAGTAGAGTGTGTGAGTGGTTGGATTCTGCTTCCAAAACCACCAGCCATGACGATAGCTTTCATGGAGATCCTTTTTGTAAATATTAAATAAAGTGTGATATTTTACTTTAATAATACTTCAAAAACAAAACTATTTTAATAATTTTAGAATAATATTTAAGTATGCCCCAATTTAGGGGCATCTCTAAAATTCTTAAATTTCAATCCAAGTGTAGGTAAAAAACTCATCATCCATTCCATCAGCATCATAATCATAAGCTTCTGTTGAGAGATTTCCATTTGCATCATAAGTAAAAGTGTCAATACGATTTATTGTGCCATCATTGTTATCGTCATAACTCTCAGTTAATTTATTTCCATTTGTATTGTAAGTGAATGTGTTAATAGCATCTATTATGCCGTTATTTCCATAATTATAATTTGTTGTTAATTTATTTCCACTTGCATCATAAGTGAATGTATCAACATTATCAATTATTCCATCATTGTCATCATCATAATTTATTGTTGAGAGATTTCCATTTGCATCATAAATGTAAGTAAAAAGAGAATCGATTATGCCATTTGCATTGCCATCATAACTCTCAGTTGATATTTTTCCATTTACATTATAAGTATAAGAGTCAATGCTATCTGCCGTGCCATCAGCATCAAAATCATATGTCGTAGACATTTTATTTCCATTTGTATCATAAGCGTAAGTGAAAATATTATCTGCTGTGCCATCAGCATCTTCATCATAACTCTCTATCAATAGTTTTCCATTCGCATCGTAAGTAAATGTATCAATACTATCTATTATGCCATCATTATCATCGTCATAATTTGCTGTTTCTATATTTCCATTTGCATCGTATGTATAAGTGGTTGTAGTAAATGTTCCTAGACGCTCTTGCAACTGATAATTTGCACTGTTATCGCCTCCGTCGTCACCGCCATTATTATTATTATTATTATTATTATTATTATTATTATCGTCTCCATCATCAGAGTCAGAATTAGGGTCTTTCTTTACGATGATTTCAAAACTTTTTGAAGATATTTTTCCTTTGTCATCTGTTATATATAGAGTTTTTACATATCTTGTAGTGCCACTATCATTAAAATCAAATTGAGGATAGTAGAACATTCTTCTGTCAAGTTTTTTTGTTTCACTCAAGAGTATGCCATCCATATCTCTCCACTCATATTTTACAATAGTCCCATCTATGTCGTAACTACCATTATCACTTAGATGTATAAAACCTCCATCCATAATCTCAAGTGACTCGGCAACTGCCTTGATGATTGGAGCTTTATTTGGTATTTCTTCTATTACTGTGACTTGATTTCTGTTTACTTTTATACTTATAGTATCTGAGGTTACATTCTTTTTTTTATCTGTAATTGTTAATACTACTTCATAGTTTCCTTCATTTTGAAAAAGACGATTAAATTTTGAATTTGTTGATAGAAGTTTACCATCTGTACTTTTCCACTCTACACTTGATATATCATTACTATAAGCAGAAAGTCCAAAATTAATTGTTTCTCCCTCATTTACAACAACTCTATCTGCTTTTGCTTTTATTGTTAATATTTGTTGTTGTACTATCTCTTGTTTTTCATTTGCGGTTTGTTCTGCTGGTGAGATTTGTGTTGTAGAGTTACTGCCACAACCTGTAAAAAGAAATAGTGTGGTTATGAGTGATAAGCTTGTGCTTGATAATGTTTTATTCATAAGTTAATCCTTGTTTTTTTAGTTGCTACAAGGTAATTCTAGCCGTCTATTCTTAAGTAATTATAAAATAAAACTTAGATAATAATGTTAAAAATATTATAACAGTAAAAATTATTTTTATCATGAGTAGAAGATTTAATATTATGAATTATTTACTAAATATATTTAATTTAAAAAAATAAGTTATATTTTTGGTGCATTTATGATTTTTATTTTAGAGAGTGAATAATCGTAACAAAATATGTAATCAGACTTTGTTTTCAGAAAGTTTGCAATCTTTAAGGAGTTGAATACAAAGTCTGTATAGGGATTGTATATAAAAATAACTAATCAACGGTAAACAAATTATAATGCGATAATTTGTTTTGAGTATTTTTCTAGCTCAATAGTGGTTGATTGCCCTTGTATATGTTTTTTAGCTTTTCTTCTGCCATCGTAAAACTCTTTTAGTTCGCTCTTAAAAGATTTAAAATAGTCTTGAAATTTATCAGGACCTAAAATTGCAACAGCATAAAGTTCATCGCTCTTTGCATCTAGCTCTAAAACAATTGAAGCTAAAGGGTTTTCTCTCTCATTTGTTAAGTTTTTGCATCCTGAATTTGCATCAAAGACTCTTAGATGTGATGAGCATACGATAACCCCACCATTTTTATGAGCCATAGTTTTTTCATTTTTTGGTATATATTTTATAAAACTCTGTTTTGGAGAGGGATGACTTAGTTGATGAGAGCAGATGCCAGAGTATGCAACAATGCTATTATTTTCGCCTATGCCACCTTTCCAAAGATACTCTTCGCCACTTTCAGATTTTAGTTTTATATCTTTTTGAGTCGGTTCTCCCATATCTATCAAAAGACAAGGAGTTCCAACATGTGGATAGTGAAATATGTAAGTTACCTCTTTTTTAAGTTCACTCGCCTTTATAGAATTTCCTCTCGCATCTACAAGCTTTACTTTTTCATAAGCTTTAAACAACATCTCATCATCAGCTCTAAGTGTACCTTTTATCAAAGAGGGGCTTATAGCAACAACTGCTCCAGTCCCCAAGAGTTTTATAAAATTTCTTCTTTGCATTTTTAATTCCTATAAGAACATCTCTCTCATAACACCATCAAACCATTCAGCTGTAAGTTTACCAGTGTCTTTTGATCTAAATTTTCCATTACCATCTTTTGGTTTTGGAACTTTGCCTTTACCTTTTAGGTTTCCATTTTTTGGATTTACTGAAAAACTATGAGTTACCATAATTGCTTCGTTTGGATTACCATTTACCATAGAAAAACATACATTTGCATTTTCAGCAGGAATTCCAGCTGCACTATCGTGAGTTTTGCCGTTAAGTTGTGCTATAACTTCTAAAGCTGCTCTTTTTGCACTCCAAATAGCTGTTTGACCACTAGGTGGAATTTTATGACCAACTGCATCTCCAATTACAAATATATTTTTGTCTGTTTTTGATCTAAAGCTTGTGCCTTCCATCGCAGCATAGCCTGATTTATTTGTTTTTATGCCTGAAATTGCAACTATTGGATTTGCTTTGTTTATAGGGATAAGATTACAAACTTGATATTTGAGTGTTTTATCTTCACCTTTTTTATCTTCTTTGTCTGCAAACTCTTTAAATGAGATAGTTTTTTTCACAGGGTCTATATCTGTTATCTCCGTATGACCTTTATATACTATTCTATCACCATATACATCTTTCCAACTCTCTATAAAAGCTTTACTTTTAGCAAACTTACCACCTCTAGTATCAAGAACAATCACTTTTCCTTTGATATCTTCTTTTTTCATATAGTTTGCAATCATCGCCGTTCTCTCATAGGGAGCTGGGGGACATCTATATTTTCCTTTTGCAGGGGGTATAACTATAACATCTCCATCGTCCATATCTGAAAGTTCTCTTTTTAGTGCTAAATGCTCACTTCCTGGAATCAAAGCTGCAGGACAAGTTTTTGCAATATGACTAATTTTTTCTACACTCCATTTTGGAAATTGTCTCTCATAATCATATGAAATACCTGGAGAGAGAACTAAGATATCATAGTCAATCGTACCAGTTGTTGTGCTAACTATCTTTTTATCTTTGTCAATTGCAGTTACTTCTGTTTGGATAAACTCATATCCATGAGTGTTTGCAGGAGCATAAAAATCTCTAGTAAACATCTCAAGATTAGCACCCTTTAAACCACCAAGATAAGAATTTGTATAAGGACAAGCCATAAATATATCTCTTTTTTCAAGAACTATAACTTCAATCTTTGCATTTTTTTTTCTAAGTTGTTTTGCGATTGTTAAACCACCAAAACCACCACCAATGATAATAACTCTTTTACCAGATGATTTTGCTCTAAGTGCTTTTGTTGCGGTTGATGTTACTTTTGTTGCATTATTTTCCCCAGCATTTGCTGTAGTTCCTATTGCTAATGCTGCTGCACTAACACCTGCTATTTTAAATAAATCTCGTCTTTGCATTACACGCCATCCTTTATTTTAATTTTATTTTACAATTATAACTAAAATAGTTTTTAATTAACCCCAGTATATCACTCATGATACTTATTAAATAATGTTACAATTTAGTCGATTTAAAAATATAAGGAAACATAACAATGAGAAAAACAAAGATAGTTATTACACTTGGACCTTCAACTTCAGATTTAGAGATGATTAAAGCATTGATTTTAAAAGGTGTAAATGTTATAAGATTGAATTTTTCTCACGGATGCCACGAAATCCACAAACAGAGTATTCAAGATATACGACAAGCTTCAAAAGAGCTTGGCAAAGAGGTGGCGATTTTGCAAGATATCTCTGGACCTAAAGTTCGTATTGGTAAGATTGATGGTGTTTTAAAACTTAAAAAAGGTGAGAGTATCGTTCTCTCAAAGGAGAAAGATTTAAAAGATCTTAAAGTTTTAAATATCTCTTATCCTGATATTATCGACATGGTAAATATTTCAGATGAAGTCTTTTTTGCTGATGGCACTATAAAGACTGTTGTTACAAGCAAAGAGAGTGACAGCTTGCATCTAAAGCTTTTAAATGATGGAGAATTAACTTCGCACAAAGGGGTAAATTTTCCAAAAACTAAGATTTCTATATCTGCAATAACGAAAAAAGATGAAGAGGATTTAGCATTTGGTGCAAAAGAGGATATAGATATAGTTGCACTATCATTTGTGCAAAATAAGCAAGATATTTTAAAAGCCAAAGATATCTGTAAAAAATATAATTTTGCCCCGATGATAATCTCTAAAATTGAGACAGCAGAAGCTATAGAAAACTTAGATGATATTTTAGAAGTTAGTGATGGTGTAATGGTCGCTCGTGGAGATTTGGGTGCAGAATTTGGTGTTACAAAACTGCCTCGCATCCAAAAACATATCATAAAAGTTGCAAATGCTGCAAATAAACCTTCCATCACAGCAACTCAGATGCTTACAACTATGAAAGATAATCCTTTCCCAACAAGAGCAGAGGTTAGCGATATCGCAAATGCTGTTTATGATGGTACAGATGCAGTTATGCTTAGCGATGAAACAACCATCGGAAAGTTTCCTCTACAAGCTGTTGATGTGCTTCACGACACTATAAAAGATGTAGAAAAAGATTACCCTTTTGAAAAAGATTTTAAACCACAAAATGATTCAGATGCAATAGCAAAAGCAGCAGTGCAACTCTCATCAAATCTTCATAAAGAAGCATTAGTAGCTTTTACATCTTCTGGATGCAGTGCTCAAGCATTATCAAGATATCGTCCAAAAGAGAATATCTATGCCGTTTCACACTCTTTGAAAACAAACCGTCGTTTGAGTTTGGTGTGGGGTATTCATCCACTTTTTGTCATGGAAGAGACAAACAACCCTACTAAGCTTTTATATGATTTTGTTACAAAGCTACTAAATGAAAATCGTATCAACATAAATAAACGATTTGTGGTTACTATGGGAGAGATTAGTGGCAAAAAGGGTATGACAAATCTTATCAAGCTTTTAGATAAAGAGGGGATGGAATCTGTACTTAAGTACGAGTTTTAGCAAAAAATAAAGTCATTTGTATTTTTATTAAAGTATTTTAAATATGTACCGATATTGTTAATATCAAACATATAGGAATATTAAATGAAAAAGATTTTATTAGCATTAATGGTAG
>Ga0256834_1002673_pt1 | contig 11105 bp, 9 predicted proteins | sample 4281140metaG_FD_190536 | JGI IMG/M metagenome (GOLD analysis project Ga0256834, IMG submission 190536) | Hydrothermal vent microbial communities from East Pacific Rise, Pacific Ocean - 4281-140 | ecosystem: Environmental > Aquatic > Marine > Hydrothermal vents | place: Pacific Ocean: East Pacific... | reverse complement strand
TGGTTTAACCAAGCCCATAATCATAGTAAAAACAGTAGTCTTGCCCGCACCATTTGGTCCTAAAAGTCCAACTGTTTCGCCGCATTTAAGCGCAATTGACACATTACGAACAACCGTACGTTTGCCAAAGCTTTTTGCTAAACCATGCGCTATTAACCAACCTGCTTGATCTATTTCTTTACCCAATTACATCACCCCTATTGAGAAAAAACTGCGGTAACTCGACCGCCATCAGATTGCGAGGGGAATTTTGATATTCCAGAAATAGTATCAATAATAAGTTCTGACCCCGTAATAGTGCCACTTTCATTGGTAACTGCGACATTATCGTAAAGGGTGAGAATTTTTGTTTTAGGATTATAAACTCCACGATTTGCCTTTGCTGTTTGCTCTGATTGCACAATTTTTACGTCACCAATCGCCTCAAAATCTTTAAGATCAGATGGCCCACCTGCGCCATAATGCACAATCACTTTATTTGCATAAACAACTAAATCAGGCTGTTTGATAATAACATTTCCAGTAAAAGTTGCGCTACTTGAATTTTCATTTACCACAAATTGATCTGAGGTGATTTTTATTTCAGCGCTATTAGCAATTACAATATTAAGCCCAAGAATTAACATTGCAGCACTTATTAATTTAGCTATATGAGAAATAATCATTATTAAATTTCTTCTATTTCATTTCCAAAATCAACTCAACATCATTAAATTTCCAACTCTGATTGGCACTATCATAAAAAAGACTATTTGAGTTTAATATTGAGCCATCTGAGAAAACTATTTCAACTTTATTTTTTGTGTTTAAAGATTGAGTGTTCCAATCGATAATATTATTTATCAATTTTGCTTTAATACCCCTAGAATCATTAACTATCATCTCACCATCAATTTTTATATTTTGATCTATTATATTATAAAATGCTTGCTTGGCAGAAGCGTTTATCTCTAATCCGTCAGGGCGCTTCATTGCAAAATTTGCGTCACTTAGATCAAACAAACTGCCCGAATCAATTGCAGTTGTTGCAGATTTTGAAATGATAGAATAACTAGTACCATTGGCTGTTACGCCACTATATTGAGGCGAATTTATTACCACATTATTGCGCTCAACTCTAATGCCAGAAATATCAATATCAGAACCGATGTTAGCAATAATAATCTTTATAATCAAAAAACCAAAAATCACTAATCCAAAAAATGGCACAAGAAAACGCAAAAACAATATAAATCTATTGCGCCAGACTAGCTTATCATAAAGTGATAAAGAGCTACCATTATCTATCGATTTGCTATTTAGTGCCATTAATTTTTTTATTCCTAACTATGAGCAAAAATATCACTTTCAGACCAACCAGCTAGATCCAATTCTACCCGAGCATCTAAATATTCAAATGCTCTTTGGGCTAAGCCATCACGTCCCTCACGCTTTAACATGCGATCAAGATGGCGCTTTATATCATGCAAATAAAGCACATCTGAGGCAGCGTATTTTTGCTGAGCAACGCTTAACTCGTTTGCACCCCAATCTGAGCTTTGTTGTTGTTTTGACATATCCACACTAAGCAATTCACGGCATAAATCTTTTAAGCCATGCCTATCAGTGTAAGTGCGGGCTAATTTTGAAGCAATTTTGGTGCAGTAAACTGGACCAACGGTTACGCCAAAACTATGTTTTAATGCCGCCATATCAAAACGAGCAAAATGAAAAAGCTTAGTAATATTTTTATCACCTAATAATTTTTGTAGATTTGGAGCAGATGTTTGTCCCTTGGCAATTTGCACAATATCAGCGCTGCCATCGCCTGAAGAAAGCTGCACAACACAAAGCCTATCTCTTAGAGTTTGCAAACCCATTGTTTCAGTATCAATAGCCACTTGGCTAGAGGTATAATTGTCAAGATTTGGCAAATCGCCCTGATGTATTCTTATTGTCATTTTTTTACCTATGAAATTATTTTATTGTTTATTTGATGCCATATCGTGATGAGTATTAAAAGGATAAATATTGTCACCAATGATTTATTTTATTGCTTTATCTAACTGATCTAACAATATTTCTACCTTATCAATATTATTTATATGGTGTTTTGCCATAGCAAAATTAAAACTAGTTGCTGTGCGCCCCGGCACAAATACACAAATGTTAAGCCCCGGATTATATGCTCCACAATAAACTGGCTCACTCAGCCCTTTAGTAAAATCACCATTTAAGCGTTGGGGAGGGGTGAGAGATAGATTTAAGTGATAGCCTGCAGAAAAACGAAAGGTTTTATCTGAATATATAAAAGGGAAATGTTTTTTATAAAATCTATGGGCGGCAAATAACGCATCAAGAAAATTTTGTGACTTATCTGGCTTATTTGATTCTACATCTGCAAGTGTTTTTGCTGCATTTTGAGCAAATTTAGTAAAATCTTTTGTGACTTTTAATTTACAATCCATTGTATGAAATTTGAAAAAATCAGAATTTATTTTATAATCACGCACCGTATCCATATCAGCATAAACAATAGAAATTGCTTTTTTTGAAAACCCCCGCCCGCCCATATTAAGGGCAAAAGCGATCAAAGAGAACATTAAGACCCGCCGAGAGATGCCTATTGATTTTGCTACTCTGCGTAATTTTTTATTTTCAACAATGAAAGATTTACTTATCACATTATAGTTTTTTGGAACGAGTATTTCAGCAGCGATAATTTGCAGTGGGGCAATTATTGCAGAGATTGTTTTATAATATGCCCTAGTAAAAAAAGAGGGCTTGTTTCCATCATTATCTGGCTTTTTGTTTGATGATTTTTTTGACTGGCTAAGAAGAGCGGCATCAGCCCCCTCCATTAATGAATGGGTAGATAGCACCATAATCATTGCTACTCGTCCATCTGCATCGGCCCCATTTTCTCTTACAACGGCTTTTATTCTAAATAGCGGCAAGCCAGAGCTTGAATATATTTCTTTGCCCTCAATATCCCAATTATTAGGATAATCATCTAATTCTTTAGTGGTTTTTATAGAGCAGATTTTCTCTAATATCTGTCGTGGAAAATCTTCTGCGTTACCAACATTAGAAAACCCCGTGCAAAGTTGAGGGGCTAAATTTACTAATGTTTTTGCTATATCAATCAGGCTATCTTTGGTGACTTTTTCTTTAGTAAAAGCGGTGAAAAAAACTGTATGGCGGGCTTGATAATAATACCATTGATTATCGGTAAATTTCGCTATTGGATCATGCCAAACCTGCTTAAATATTTCAGCCTTTTGTTTTGATTTTTCTAGCATTCTTTTTCATATGCCCCCACATATGGTGAAAAAATATTTGGATAATATACCAAATTCTTAAGGATTATTCACCTTAAGCATATTATTCATGTAAGATATAGCAAATATGTTATCTAGCCAGTTTTGGACTAGTTGAGTATTTTTGCTTTAGAGGAGCTATGGGGACTTATCTCATTATTAACTATATAACTTCTAACAATATAATCCATTTCTTTATTAGAAATTTCTTCAAGTAATTGAATGCCATAACCATCGGCACGTGAAGCGCGAATAATTCCTGCAACATTTATATCATCAATAATCATTGAAACTCGCTCACCATTTCTCTCAAGCAAATATAATGAAGCGGGGCGAAATTTCACCCCTCCTTGAGATATTTCAGTAATTACGCCATCTATTTCTTGAGAATTATTCATCAAAACCATATTTGCAACCGCAAAAATTTCATGTCTTGCAAAGGCACGTTTATGAGCATTTTTTTCCTGATCTTTTGTAAGTTGTTTTTGCAATAATTCAGTTTGTTTTTGATTAATTGCTTTTTGGTCTTCTTCTTGAATTTGCATGAATGGCTTCTCCTAGCTTTTATTTTGGCTGTGGGTTTTTGGCGCTGGCTGTTTTGCGCTTGGCTTATCTTTAAGATTTTCGTCCATATCTTTAAGATTTGAATGAATTGAAGCCATATCCCCATTGCGTAAAGAGGCTTTTATTTCTTCAAGTAAATCATACGCATTTCCACCTGTATCAGTTTGCTCTGACTCTTGCGGCGCTACCTCAAAACGAGCTAATTGCTTATCAAGAGATGCAAGTTTACTACTCATTTGAGCATCGAGGGCGCTAAGCCTGTTCGCCATATGATCGTCTCTAATTTCAAGCTTACGAGCCAATGCATTAGTTGATTCTAAAACGTCTTTTTTAAGACCCTGATTAATTGAAATTACTCTAACACTATCCATAGTTCGTGCCATGGCTGAGCCAAGCAATCTACCCTGCTCATACATTTGCCTAGAAGCACCAACTAATTCATCAATTGCTTGATGTTGGGTGCGCGCATTCTCAGTTAACACCGTATGCTGAGTGCGAGTATTTTCGCTTAATGCAGTAATACTATTGGTTAATTGTGTGAGTTTATCATTATGCCTTTTATTTGAGGCAACTGAAATACGTGCCGCTCGCATAATCAAAGAAAGGCGTTTTTCTTCAATCATTGCCCCATGATTGCCTGCTTCACCTGCACCACCAGCTTTATTGCTACCGGGTTCAATTTCAACAATGGTTGACATCCAGCCTTCAATATTTTGCACAAATTCAGAAAATGCCATTGCGCTAAAACGCACCATTAATGAGAGAACAAGCGAGGTAACAAGACCAAACAAAGAAGATGAAAAACCAACCGCCATGCCCTGTAGCGGGATTTGTAATTTATTCATAAGAACGGCGATTGCCGCTGTTGGATCGCCCGAGCTTAAATCTAGCGCCGCAAGAATATCACCAATAGATGCTAGAGTTAACATTAGCCCTAAAAATGTACCAATGAGACCAAGTAAAACCAAAATACCAGAGATATACTGGGTTAGCGCTTTTCTATCTTGCAGACGCACATCAATAGCATCAAGCAAGGTCTGCATCGTGCCAGGGGAAAGATTAATGTCTTTATTCTTTGCTAATTCTTCACTCATCAACTGAAAAGCAGGGCCTAACACATCAGGCTTTTTAAATACTGTAGCCATTTCTTTACAGCGATGATGTTTCCACATTTGATCTGTAACATTACCACGTTTTTCAACCATTGCATCGGCATAAGATTCTTGCAAAGCCTGCAAAGCCAAGCCCTCATTTCTTAGAGCAAGCACAGATAGATAAACTAAAACCACACCAAAAAAGAACACGGCGAAAATAGTTAAGTTCAAAACTACGTTTGAAGAAATAGATGAAATAACAAAGCCTATTTGCCATAGACCTAGCAACATCATCACCCCAAATACAACAGTTATGCGAATCAATGGTGTTTGAATAATTTTCTTTATATTAGTCATTTAATTTCTTCATCATAATTTATAAACTATGTTTTCATTTTGTATTTTGGGCGTAAAAGTTGCCGATTTCGTTAATTTTTATAAAAAAATCATTATTTTACAAAAACTCTCACTTGATTTATCTCTTGATCAGTAGGCGCAGGGCGAACATTTACCGTTAAATTGTCACCAAAAATACCATTTGCAATCAAAACATTTCTTATTGATAACAATCTAAAATATGCTTTACGCTTTGCTTGTGATAATGCAGGGGATTTTGGATCATAAAATGAGTAAACTGTTATTCTTTGATCTATTAATGTTTCACTGTTTTTTTGTAAAAATTCTGTAATATCTGTAATTGCATCACCATTTAATTCAACACCTTTGCCTAGATATAAAACACTTAATATTGATTGAGCGGACGTAACCACAATAGCATTTTCTGCTGGGTCAAGTTCAGCCTCCTCTTCTGTTGTAACTACCACTTTTTTCTCATCAACCACCGTCCTGGACTGAATTCTAAGATTATTTGTCGCATCAGGATCTACTTCTTGGGTTACCTCTTGGCTTTTTTCTGGTGATACAACACCAACGGTTTTTGTGCTTTCCATTTGGATAAGAGGGGGTGGAGGAGTGTCAACAATATCAGCAACAATAACGGTTTTTTCAATCATTTGAGTAATAACGAAAATCACGATCACCAAAATAATCATTAATAGCGTAACCACCATCACAATGGTCGATAGTGCATCAACAAAACCCGGCCAGTAATTTTCTTCTTCTTCGTGTCTTCTTGCCATTATCCCGCCTTCTTTAGACTAGATAAAACTTCATCTCTTGCGCCATCGGCAACAACTCGCCCATTTTCCATCCAAATAATGCGATCAACTAATTTTAGTAATTGCATGCGATGAGTTGCAATTAAAACCGTTTTATCCTGTAAGAATTGCGGAAGATTTTTAATCAGCTCTCCCTCTGCGCTATTATCCATTGCAGAGGTTGGCTCATCTAATAATAAAACATTTGGATTTTGCAAAATTGCCCGTGCCAAACCAACCGCTTGGCGCTCGCCACCACTAAGATGTTCGCCCCTTGGCCCAACATTTAGATTATAACCTTTGGGGTGATCTTTTGTAAAATTCTTGACCCCTGAAAGAGCAACCGCACTATTGAAACTCTCTTCGTCAATATTTGTCGCACCAGTACAAATATTTGATCTAATGGTGTCATTCATTAACACCGTATCTTGACTCATATAACCAATTGATTGGCGTAACATGAATGGAGAAACTTGACGTGAATCTGCACCATCAAGCATAATTGTGCCGCTTTGTGGTAAATAAAATCGTGGCACAAGTTTTAACAAAGTACTTTTACCACCACCATTACGCCCAATTATACCAATTTTCTCACCGGGAGTTATATTAATATTTACATCAGTTAGGCTTTGCTTTTCAGAGCCAGCATAGGCAAAGTTAACATTATTAAAGCTAATATTTCCCTTGAATTCACTTTGCAAGAGAGAATTTTCATCACCGCCAAATTCTTCTTTTTCATCAATAAGAGCAAATATATTATCTATTGATCCCTGAATATTCGCAAATTGCCCAAGTTGAGAAATTAGTTGCGAGACGGGCGAAATTATTCGACCAACAAGCAAAGTCGCTGCGGCAAGATTACCCAAAGTCATTGCTCCCGCATTAACCGCTACCGCTCCAGCAACAATAGTCAACACAATAGTCATTTGTGTAATATTCATTACAAATTGGTTGGTAATTGCCATTGATTGGCGGGTTTGATGTGAAAGATAGGCACTAATATCAGTTTTGCGCGCCCATGAATTTAACAATTCATGCTCGCTTCTTGTTGCCTTAGAAGTTGCAAGCGTAGCACATGTTTCTATTGCTTGATCTTGTAAATCTACCCGTGCTTGATAGGTTTGTGGCGCAAGTTTTTTTGCCTTTATATTTCCATAAATCACCGTGCTAATAATTATGCCAATGCCAAAAATTGGAACAAATACCACAGGGCCTGTAAGGATATATATCAAACCAAGCATAATGATAACAAAAGGCAAATCAGCGATAATTGCAGAAATTACTGCTGGGGTCATTAATGCTGCATGGTCTAATTCTGGCAGCATAGTGAAAAATCCTTTTGCCGCCTGCTGCCCTTTTTCAAGTTCAATTGTTACTAATTTTCGATAAACACAGGCTTGCAATTTTAAGCCAGCCTTTACCCCAATTGCTTCTTGTAAATTTACCCGAGCCGCACGCAAACCAACATCAATACTAAGTGCTAAAATTACACCAATAGTAAGCGCAATTAAAGTTTCAAATGCACCATGCGGCACAACTCGATCATAAACAATAGTGATAAATAAGGGCAATATCACCAATAATGAATTGCTTAAAGCTGCAGCAATTAACATGCGGATAAAATCTTTTTTACTTCCCTCAAGGCAAATATTTAATAAACGCCGCAAACGAGTGCTAATTGAAGCAGGAATTATTGCATCAGTAACTCTTGTAATCCGATCATTAAAAGCCCCATTACTTTGAGTTTTTGATTTTATTGCCTCATATACGCTAACCCAATTACCACTTAATTTGTCCAATAATGATGCAAACTCATAACTAGCCTTGCCATCATTGCCAATGATTTGAACAATTTTCTTATCATCATCTGAAATTGACAAAATGATAATTGCCTTGCCATCTGATAATTCAGCAATGAATGGTGTTTTAATATCTTCTAAGTCTTTTGGCTTGGCTTTATTAACTTCAATTTTTGCACCCAATTCACTTGCAAGTGCAAAAATTGTCTCTTCTGTTGGGTTAGTGCCAAAACGTGCTTTTAATGCTGATTTAGTTGGCGTAGATGCACCAAGCCAAGCGGAGGCAAGAATTGTTAAAGCATGCGGAAATTCTAATCCATTTATTTTAAGAATTGAAATCTTTGCACTGTTGATCGGCTTATCAACAGCGATGCGTTCATTCTTATTTAAAACAGTTGCATTCTTATTTGATGCCGTTGAAAACGCCTGACCAAGCTTACTTCTCATTTCAGAGATGGTTTGCTTTGAATTATCAGTAAAATTACTATTCATAGGTTTATCAGACAATTTAATTTCTTTAGCTGTGGCATTTGCGCCAAATTCAACAGTGAAAAGACTAAAATCAAAGCATCGATTCTTTAATTTATTAATATTTAAGCAATGCATGTAAACATCTGGTTAAGGTTAATACTATCTAATGAAGAAAATATTGATTTGTTAACCATGTTGGAAATTTGAGCTTAAAGTGTCACTAACAACACCCAATTTATCCCCTGAGCAATCTAACGATAAAATTGAAACAGGAATTTTTTCTCGCCGAACTGATGCAATTAGTAAAAAAGCTAATGGTATGTTTCTCTATATAGTTGGTTTTGGGTTTTTAGCTTTTATAATTTGGGCTTCTGCTACCTCGCTTAACGAAGTAACTCGTGGGTCTGGGCGGATTGTGCCGATTGAGCAAAATCGTAATATTCAGCATATGGAAGGCGGCATTATTACCGAAATATTGGTAAATGAGGGTGACCCTGTAAAACGTGGTGATGTTTTGCTTCGTATTAAAAATAGTTTTTCACTTGCAGAATTAGAGCAAACAGAGCTTGAATTGGCGACCCAAAGAGTTCGCTATTCTCGCCTAATGGCGGAAGCAAGTGGGCAAGAAACATTCATTCACCCCGATGACTTATTAGAATCAAACCCGAAAGTTGTAATGAATGAGCAACAGATTTTTGATCGCCGTCGTGCTTCAAATAATCAGCAATTACTGATTTTTCGTGACCAAGCATTACAAAGACGCCTAACTCTTTCTGAAAGAAAACAAAGGCTTGAAAATAAGAGAAAAGAATATTTTTTACTTGAGGAGACAGTTAAAAATTTCCGCCGCCTAGCAAAATCAGGCGCAGTTTCACGCAATGAATTATTAAGACGTGAATCAGATTTGCAGCAATTAGTTACGCAACTTAATGATCTTGAATTTCAAATTCCAAAGGTTGAATCTGAACTTAATGAGGCTTTACGCCGTGAAAAAGAAGCGACGTTACGCTTTAGGTCTGATGCCGAGGGCGAGAGCGCACAAACTGCGCTAAATATTTCAAAACTCAATAAAACCATCACTGCGATGCAAGATAGATCAACCCGCACCAATGTAGTTGCACCGATTGATGGGCGCATAAACAGGCTGTTAGTTTCTACTATTAGTGGGGTGGTGCAACCGGGGCAAACTTTGGCGCAAATTGTGCCAAATGATCTCTCAATCGCAGTAGATGCTCGCCTTTCGCCCAAGGATAGAGCAAGTGTTTGGCTGGGACTTGAGGCAGTATTAAAAATTTCTGCTTATGATTATACGGTTTATGGTGGACTTAAAGGAGAGGTGATTGAAATTTCTCCTGATGCTTTAATGGACGAGCAGGGCAACCCATATTTTAGAGTGAGGGTTAAGGCAGATGCCAGCTCGCTTGGTTCAAATAACCCAATTGTGCCAGGTATGCTGGCTGAAGTGAATATTCTTACTGGTAAACATTCGGTGATGGATTATTTATTGCGCCCTGTGCGCCGCCTTAAAGAAAATGCTTTAACGCAATGATATATCTTGCGGGGTGCACCACTCGCACCATGACGGTATCTATGTTTCTCCCTGCCCCTCCGATGGGGCGCCGCATAAGCGGCGGCTCGCGTTAAAGCTCGCTGAACTCTAATAGCAAGTTAACAAATTTTAAGCATTTACAACTAATTGCGCTAACTGGGTTGTATGAGTTGCATCATCAAAAATATCATAAGTTGTAGTCGCACCAACAGTATTAACAGTATAATTTGCGACAGGATCTGTGATTGTAACATTATCACCAGCATCAAAGTTAAACTCAAGCGAATTACCGCCGTCTGTCATAGCCTGAATTTGGCTGGCACTAAGATTTAGATCTGCTGTTACACCAGCATTAGTGAAGTCTACAATTTCAACGTCACTTAAAACAGATGTCAAATTAACTTCATTGTTAATTGTTCCTGAGCCATTATCAAAAGTTACAGTATCATTGCCTGCGCCACCATCAATTGAACCCACAAAATCTATTATATCAGCATTTACCAAGAAACTATCATTTCCATTACCACCATCAAGAATGTCAACACCACTAAGATCAGTAATAATATCATTGCCATCACCGCCAAAAATAGTGTCATTGCCAGAGCCGCCATTTAGAATGTCAGCGCCACCAAGACCAATAATAGTATCATTGCCATTACCACCAAAAATAGTATTGTCAGTTACTGTTCCTGAGAGAAGGTCTGCATTTGCTGAACCCGTGATATTTTCAAAGTTGGAGATAGTGTCACCAGTAGCATCACCACCTGTTGCTGAATTAGCTGCAAGATTAATATTAACGGCGGCACCTGAGGTTGAGTAATCAATAGTGTCTATATCTGCACCACCGTCCAGAATATCACCACCTGCTCCGCCCATAATAGTGTCATTACCTGCTTCGCCATTTAATGTATCAATGCCACCTGCTCCACTTAGTGTGTCATTGCCATTACCACCATTCATAGTTTCAGCAGCACCAGTGCCGTTTATTGTATCATTATTTGCTGAGCCAATCACATGCTCAACACCCGTAACAACATCACCAGCCGCATCACCACCACTTGATGCTGCACCACTAAGATTAACCGTTACGCCAGCGCCCGATGCTGAATAATCAACAATATCAGTGCCAGAGCCGCCAGTTAAAATATCAGCGCCCGCACCACCAATAAGAA
>Ga0256834_1002672_pt1:0-10000 | contig 11110 bp, 8 predicted proteins | sample 4281140metaG_FD_190536 | JGI IMG/M metagenome (GOLD analysis project Ga0256834, IMG submission 190536) | Hydrothermal vent microbial communities from East Pacific Rise, Pacific Ocean - 4281-140 | ecosystem: Environmental > Aquatic > Marine > Hydrothermal vents | place: Pacific Ocean: East... | reverse complement strand
CTCAGGACCCCTATCTATCGTTGCCATGGTAAGCCGTTACCTTACCATCTAGCTAATAGAACGCATACTCATCTTTTACCGCCGAAACTTTAATTATTAAATGATGCCATTTTATAATACTATGAGGTATTAATCCAAATTTCTCTGGGCTATCCCTCTGTAAAAGGTAGATTGTATACGCGTTACGCACCCGTGCGCCGGTCGTCAGCGGAAAAGCAAGCTTCTCCCTGTTACCCCTCGACTTGCATGTGTTAAGCCTGCCGCTAGCGTTCATCCTGAGCCAGGATCAAACTCTCCATCGTATGTTTTTTTTATAACTTTCGATGTCTTAGTTTCTCAAAAGAATTATCTATGGTATAAACCACAGGTTCTTACTCAATTTACGCTGTCAATTTCAATATTTTCAATGAACTTCTTATCTATTCTTTAACCCTGAATCTCTCAAAGCGGGTGCAAATGTAAAACCTTATTTCTTAATCACCAAATAAAAATTTAAGTTTTTTCCTAAATCAAATCTTACTACAACCCTAGAACTTTTCGCTAACACTATTCCTAATTATTAGCGGTTGCAAATGTAATACCTTTTTATATATTTCTACAAGTTTTTAAATGTTTTTTTTTACTTATTTAATCATCCAAAATAAAACACTGAAACAAAGTTATTTACAAAATACGAAAAGTTACACCAGGGTTGATTTTTCTAAAAAATAGGACAACTAATTTAAGAAATTTTTTTCTTTTTTGCAATATTAAACAATTCTATTAGTTCTTTTTTTGTTTTGGCTTGGGAGCATTTATCCATTTTTTACTTAATTCAAGATAATTAAAATCTAATTTTGATGGTTGTTCTTCTAACACGCCATTAACAAATGCTCGTTGTAGAATATCTTCAATTAAATAATCTTCCTCATTATTTACAGGGTCATATTCATCTTTTAATGATAGTTTGTATAGGCCAGCCGCTGTATTATACCAAAATGCTTTCCATCCGCTTCGTAAATCTTTAATTAAATTAAATGAGGTGTTCCCCGTTTGCCTGTGTATTAGCTTAATTAATATACGCCCTTCTGTTCTTGTCAGTTTTTTTAGTTGATCTGTTAATTCTTTTTCAAAATATTTTTGAATTCTTTTCGTATATTGCTTCTTTCTTCTTTTAGATTTAATTTTTTCTAATCGTTCATTTAAAACACTTAACCTATCTGCCGCTAATTTTGCATACGGATAGGCTTTTAGTGTTTTTTTACGAAACCAGTAATAATATCTTCTATCATAGCTTGTTTTAAACTTTAGTTTTTTTAATAATTGTACTTCATTTAATTCTATTAACAAGGTATCTCCTTCAAAAACTATATAACGCTCCGATAAGGGTACTGAGTCTTTCTCTTCTTGGGAAAAAAGAGTAGCACTTATTGAGAGAAACATTAAAATAAGAAGTATTTTAAACTGGTTCATCATATTTGTTTGTAAGGAGCTTCAAAAATACAACATTCAAAAATCGATTTCAAATTAAGTTTTAAAATAATTAAACGAATTATTTATTGCTTGGTTTACTGTTTTAAGTCATATCATTTAAACCTTACCTTGCTATCACTTAAAATAGGCAAAGTATGAAGAAGCCTACTCCCCTTTTATTAAATCACTTCGTTATTACACTTCTTGTAATAAAATTGGTGCATGTGTTAGTGATAGCAGCCTTTCGACTTCGCTTAGGATAAACTTATCCTTTTTATGTGTTCACATAAAAAGATATAGCGAATAGCACGACCTGCAAAGGAACGCCCAAATAATTATTTTTAGTATGAGAAAACTTCCTTATTTTTGATGAAAATTTAAATTAGACATGAGCAAAACAACATCAATTCTCAATAAAAAATCAATTTCATTTTTAGAAAAATACTTAAATAATGCCTCTCCAACTGGTTATGAAAAAGAGGGACAAAAAATATGGATGAATTACCTAAAACCTTATGTTGATACTTTTATAACTGATAGTTATGGTACAGCTGTGGGTGTTATAAATCCTGACGCAAAATTTAAGGTTGTTATTGAAGGTCATGCCGATGAGATTTCATGGTATGTAAATTATATTACTCCTGAAGGGTTGATATATGTGATTAGAAATGGTGGTAGTGACCATTTAATAGCCCCATCAAAAGTGGTAAACATTCATACTAAAAAAGGAATTGTAAAAGGTGTTTTTGGATGGCCTGCAATTCATACACGAATGAAGGGTAAGGAAGACACACCTAAATTAGACAATATTTTTATTGATGTTGGCTGTAAAAAGAAAGAAGAAGTTGAAAAATTAGGAGTTCATGTTGGTTGTGTAATTACCTATCCTGATGAATTTTTTATTTTAAACAAACATAATTTCGTATGTAGAGCTCTTGACAATAGAATGGGTGGTTTTATGATTGCTGAAGTGGCGCGTTTGCTAAAAGAAAATAATAAAAAACTACCTTTTGGCTTGTACATTACAAATTCTGTTCAAGAAGAAATTGGTTTGCGAGGTGCTGAAATGATTACACAAACTATAAAACCTAATATTGCCATTGTAACAGATGTTTGCCATGATACCACAACACCAATGATTGACAAGAAGAAAGAAGGTGAAACAAAAAGCGGTGATGGACCAGTTATTAGCTATGCTCCTGCTGTTCAAAATAATTTAAGAGAATTAATTGTAAAAACTGCCGAAGATAAAAAAATTCCATTTCAACGTTTAGCATCTTCTAGAGCTACTGGAACAGATACAGATGCTTTTGCATATAGTAATGGTGGCGTTCCATCTGCCTTAATTTCATTAGCACTCCGCTATATGCATACAACGGTAGAAATGGTTCATAAAGATGATGTTGAAAATGTAATTAAATTAATTTATGAAACCCTCCTTTCTATTAAAGAAGGTGAAACATTTAGTTATTTTAAATAGGTGAAAATATTCAATACATTACTTGCAATTGTTAGGCTGTTATTATTTGTATTAATGACGCTAATTATTTACAGTCTATTGCTAATTACTAACTTATTTTATAAAAAAAGAGATAAAAAAATTGAACGAGGAATTATTTACAGGCGCTTTATAATTCGAATTTTACATTATGTTTTAGGTACAAAAATTATTGTTTATGGCAATGAACCTAAGATTTCTGGGTTAATAGTCTCAAACCATAGAAGTTATTTTGATCCCTTGGTTATTTTAAAAAATGTTTTAGCATATCCAGTAGCTAAAAAAGAAGTTGAATCTTGGCCATTAATAGGGAGTGTTTGTAAAACCACTGGTGTAATTTTTGTTCGCAGAGATAACAAAAATAGTAGAATAGAAACCTTAAATAAGATCAACATAATTTTAGAAAAAGGCTTTTCTATTTTAAATACTCCTGAGGGTACTACACATATTGAACCAATTACTATTAAATTTAAACCTGGTGCTTTTGTTATTGCTGCACAATTAGGTGTACCCGTAATTCCTGTTGCTATAGATTATAAAAACCTTTCTGATGCTTGGATAGGTGACGATACTTTTATTCCTCATTTTTTACGTTGTTTTGGAAAATGGCGTACGGAAATTAAAGTGAGCTACCTACATCCTATTTATTCTGATAATGTTGATGAATTAATAGTAGCTTCAAAAAAACAAATTGACGAAGAATTACTTCGTTTTAGAAAAGATTGGGAAGCTTTATAACGCTATAAATTAAAAGAGGCTGATTGAAAATTTGATGAGATTCTGAAACAAGTTCAGAATGACGTCTTCAATCAGCCTCTTATAATATTCTTTTTTCGTTATTTCTTTTTATAAACTATTTTACCTAATTCAATGGCAATTCCAGTTTTTGCAAGAATTGTAAAAATAAATGCTCCCATTGCCCAAATACCAATAGTAACTGAAATTTCAACAAATGTTGGTGTATACTCTGCTATTTTACCCCAAGGCCCTGGAATAAAACCAGGAACAATCAGTCCAAAACCTTTTTCAATCCAAATGGCAACAAATAACATTCCACATACAACATATAAAACCTTAAAATTACTTCTCAATTTATGAAATGTTAACACCGTAGTAGCTATAACATTCATAGTAATAGAAGTCCATATCCAAGGTAACAATGCTACTTTTCCTTTAATCCCAAAAAATAAATACACTGCACTTATACTATGATGTGTTGGAGCATAAAATTCTTTAAACAATTCTGAAATTAACATAATCAAGTTAATTTGAGCTGCAACAGTTACAATTAAACTAATTTTTTTTATGGTATTATCGGGTACTTTAAACGCTGTGAATTTTCTAATTACAGCCAATACTAAAATAATTAATGCTGGTCCTGCAGCAAATGCCGATGCTAAAAATCGTGGCCCTAACAAGGCATTGTTCCAAAACGGACGTGCTTGTAATCCTTGATACAAAAATGCAGTTACCATATGAATTGCTACCGCCCAAAATACCGAAATAAATACCCCAGGAATATAAATTTTAGGATTGGGGGTTTTCCCTTGGTAACGCATTACTAGAATATATAATGGTACTGTTATATTTATAAAAAGGTATCCATTTAATACCAACACATCCCAAGTTAACATTGAGTTTGGAAAGTTAAATACGCCAATAACAGGTATCATATGCCACAAACGAGCTGGTCCTCCCATATCTGCAACTACAAACGCCAAACACATTAGCAACGCAGCAACAGCCAAACCTTCACCAATTAAAACTGCTTGCTTAAAATCTATATTTTTCAACACATACGCTGGTAACACTAACATTACAGCTGCCGCTGCAACTCCTACTAAAAAAGTAAAGTTTGAAATATACAACCCCCAACTTACACGGTCAGTCATTCCTGTTGCACTTAAACCCTGCTCTAATTGAGTTCCATAATTATACATTCCAAATAGCATCACAAAAGTTAACACTGCCATCCATATATGATATGCTCGGCTTCCATGCGTAATTTCAGCCAAAGAATCTTTAATTAAAGAACCAACTACTTTTAATGATTTCATTATATTTATTTTTTTGGCGTGTCCTTTTATTTCTAAAAGGTCGGGCTTTCACTACTCGCTTTTTTATTTCCAATAAAAAGAGCTCAAACATACCGCTCTATCCCTCACGCAGTTTTAATTTATTTAACTTAGTCCATATAATACCAAAACTTAGGCTCTGTACCCAAGTCTTCTTTCAATCTAAAAACTTTCTTATTTTCTAAAATCCAACGGATAGTACTATCTGGATCTAATAAATTACCAAAAGTTCTGGCTCCTGTAGGACAAGCCTCAACACAAGCCGGATTTTGTCCCTTACGTGATCGTTGTATACAGAATGTACATTTTTCCATCACTCCTTTTTTTCGTAATCTATTTCCTAAATAATGTTGATTTTTATTTACTTCTTCCTCCGGTACTTCAGGTGTTTTCCAATTAAATCGTCTCCCATCATAAGGACACGCAGCCATGCAATAGCGACACCCAACACACCAATCATAATCTATCACTACAATACCATCTTTTTCTTTCCAAGTAGCTTGAACTGGGCAAACCTCAACACAAGGTGGATTATCACAATGAAAACATTGAGTACCCATATAAAAATGCCCTTCAGCTGGAACTTCATGATAGTAATTATCATCAGATTCTTCAAAATTAAAGCCTTTACCATCTTCCATTTCATGGATGCGTATATATTGCATTTGTGAAGCTCTATCTTGATTATTTTCTTCAATACAAGCATTCACACAATCCATATATCCTTGACATTTAGAAATGTTAAACGCATATCCAAACAACACGTCCTCTTCAGCATCTTTTGAAGACATATTTATTTTCTTTCCAGTTCTTAATTCATAGGAACGAACCAAACGATTTACCGTTTCATTCTTTTCTTTATCGGTCATTAATTTATAATTCCCCTTAAAGTATTCATCCCATTCAATAGCTGATTTTTCTTTGCTTTCATCTCCACTAATAACACTACAAGATGTACTCACTGCTCCAGCTCCAATTAAAAGTCCGGCAGTTAGTTTTTTAAATGCTGATCTTCTACTCATTGATACATCCATTACTTGGTTGTATCCATCTTTAGGCGCATTCTCTTCACAAGAACCTGTATTATTTCCACAACTACAAGCTTCTGATTTTTTAGATAGATTTAAGTTTAAAGAAAACCATTTTTTAGTATTGTTACTCATTGTTTAATTTCTTTAGTTATTGTCTTTCTTTAACTTTTTCTGTATTGAAACGTGCAGGCCAACGTTTTTCAAATTGTGGTGTATGTGGATTGTGACAATTCACACAAGTATTTGATAATCTAGGTGGCGACCAACCTCCTAGCTGTTTCCCATGGGCACCGCCTTTCCAATCTTTAAATTCTTTTTGGTGACATTGGCTACACAATTTATGGCTGTAGTTAAAATCAATAGTACTACTTGTTAAACTATGTAAATTTCCCATATCATTTGAAGAATGACATGTAGCACAATTCATTGTTTCAGAATTTGCATGATTCAATTTAATATCCCAATGTGCAGCTTTTTTATCAGCTTGCTTTTGCTTTAAAAACCTCAATGGTTCTGTGTGACACTCCACGCAATTATAAGATGATATTTGACTCTTACGTTCAGGAATTAAAAACGCTGTTTCACCTTCCTCTATTAATACTGTTTTAATTTCAGCGTTTATCATAGAAGGGTTTTCTGAAGACACTTTGTAATTAACACTCTCACCTTCTATTTTTTCCATGACATTGTGATATTTTTTTTCATTGTGTTTACAAGAAATTACAAACAAGCAAATGAATGTACCTAACATCACTTTTTTAATTATGGCTATCTTTAAATATTTCATCTTGTTATCGTATAAAATTCCCTATATCCTTCAATTCTTTATTGTTTACCACATGACATTGCCTGCAATTTGAACGTTCTGGATGAATGACTCTAATTTCTTTTGGTGCTGCTGGCCCTGCATGACAAGCTAAACAATTCTCATGCATCTGAATTTGATGTGGAATTACCGGAGGTGCTCCAACAAATGCCGCATTGTCTTCAATAGGTACATAAAAACCTTGCTTTGTATAATTTTTAAATACACCTTTAGTGTTTTCCGTAACATGGCATTGGCGGCAATTCACTTTTTCTGGATGAGGTACTACAGGAGCATAAGCTTTAAATTTGGATACATAACCACCATTTTGATGACATTTTAAACAACTCTTCCCTCCTATTGTTAAGTCATCAATTACTGGATGAGGAATGCTTGGAGGAGCTCCGTGAAAAGCTCTATTGTTATAATATGTTTTCAACGTTCTTTGGTGATTTTTATCTTCAGGCATTTTGGCATAATCCAATGCATACTCGGCTCGCTCAAATACTCCTTTTTCTGAGGGAATAAATGCCTGTTCTGTTTCTGTTGAAAGTTCAACATAGGCTTCTTCCTGCGATGTATAATAGCTTTTAGACCAAATATAAATTACAGCAAACATTAACAGAGCAAATAGTACTATTAAAAATAATCGTTTCATTTGTGTATTTTTTCCTTGTTAAACTCTTTCAATTTTTACCGCACATTTCTTATAATCGGGTTCTTTTGAAATAGGACAAAATGCATCTAAGGTAACATCATTAATTAACATACTTTCATCAAAAAATGGTACAAAAACCTGACCTTTTGTTGGCAAACCTCGCTCATTAATAGATGCTGGTAATGTGCAAGAACCTCTTCTAGAAGTAACTTTTACTTTTTCACCATTTCTAATTCCCAATGTTTTGGCATCATCAGGGTGAAATTCTACATACGCATGTGGCATTGCTTTGTGTAATACAGGAATTCTTCTAGTCATAGACCCTGTATGCCAATGCTCTATTACACGTCCTGTATTTAACCAAAATGGGAACTCCTGATCTGGAGACTCTGCTGCTGGTTCATAAGGTCGTTGCCAAATAACTGCTTTTCCATCTGGTTTCCCATAGAAATGGAAATCTTCTCCATTAGAACAAGCAGGGTCATACTCAGCATTAAATCTCCACTGTGTAGATTTTCCATTTACATAAGGCCAAATTGCGCCAGACTCTTTCTTTAAAACCTCTAATGGAGCCATTCCATGTTTAGCACCTTCGTGAAATTGTCGGTACTCATTATATATTTCTTCTACGTGATTTTCTTCTGAATAAGGAAATAAATCACCATAGCCCATTCTTTTTGCAACCTCAATAGTCATCCAAGCATCAGGAGTTGTATCTCCTGGGCCTTCAATCATTTTATCCCAATGTTGGGTTCTTCGTTCTGAATTCCCATACAATCCACTTTTTTCAATATGCCAAGATGCTGGTAAAATAACATCTGCTACATCAGAAGTTGGTGTAGGAAATACATCTGAAACCACTACAAAACACGAATCTTTTTCCATTCCTGGGCGGTAACGGCCTGTTTTAGGTAAAGACACTAACGGATTGGTAGCTTGGGTCCAAATAAATTTGATATCCCCTCGATCAACTGCTCTAAACATTTCAGTTGCATGATATGTAGGTTTAGAAGGAATGTTTTCATAAGGTACTTTCCATATTTTAGCAGCCAATCTTCGGTGCTTTTCATTCATCACCACTCCTTTTGGTAATTTATGTGTAAATGTACCTACTTCACGAGCGGTTCCACAAGCAGATGGTTGCCCTGTTAAAGAGAAAGGCCCGTTACCCGGTTGTGATATTTTCCCTGTTAATAGGTGAATATTATATACTAAATTATTAATCCATGTACCACGTGTATGTTGATTCATACCCATACACCAATATGAAACCACTTTTTTATTTGGATCTCCATAAATATTCGCTAAATACTTGATATCTTTTACAGATACTTTTGAATATTTAGCTACTTTTTCTGGAGTATAATCTTCTAAAAACTTTTTAAATTCTTCAAAATTGATTCCTGATGGCTTGTCCTTAAATTTAAATTTATCTTCAGTCCCATACCCAATATTGGTCGATCCTTTACTAAAATTACAATACTTTTCTACAAACAGTTTATTTACCCAACCGTTATTTATTATTTCAAAACAAATGGCATTGGCCACAGCCAAATCTGTTTGTGGTTCAAATAAAATAGACTTATTAGCAGCCATACTAGAACGAGTAGTTCGGGTTGCAAAATCTATAATTTTAGCACCTCTATTATTTTTTTGTTCCAACATTCTTGAAAATAATACCGGATGCATTTCTGCCATATTATTCCCCCAGGTAATAAAATAATCTGCGTGATTGATATCTTCATAACAACCCATTGGTTCATCGGCTCCAAAAGTTGTTAAAAACCCTGCAACAGCACTTGCCATACATAAACGCGCATTACAATCTAAATTGTTGGTACCAATAGCTCCTTTCATCAATTTTGAAGCCACATAACCTTCTGGTATTGTTGACTGTCCTGAAGTATACATTGCAACAGCATCTTTTCCATGCTTCTTTATGGTTTCCTTCATTTTGTTTGCAACAATATCCAAAGCTTCATTAATTGGTGTTTTTACGTAACTGCCATTCTTTTTAACCAAGGCATGTGTTAACCTATCTTTTGCCTGAATACACATTGTTTGATGGTATCCTTTTACACAAAGCAATCCTTTATTAACAGAACTATTTGGATCTCCTTTTACCGCAACAGCCTTACCGTTTTCTACACCAACCAAAATTCCACATCCAACACCACAGAAACGACATGGTCCTTTTTTCCATTCCAAATTACCTCCACTTGGTAAATTTTCAATTTGCTCAGAAGCAAAAATAATTCCTGGAAACATTGAAGCAGCTGCTGTCATAGCAGCTGCAGCTGCCATTTTTTTCACAAAAGATCTACGGTCTATATTTTTTTGTACCATATTTATAGGTTATTTAGTGTCAAAGCCCGAAACTAGTGATACGTGCTTCAAACCTTTTATTTCTAATAATTTATTATATAATTTACTATCTAATTCTTCTGTCTCAGTTTCAGTAACTAAAACAAGTACATCATG
>Ga0256834_1002671_pt1 | contig 11115 bp, 8 predicted proteins | sample 4281140metaG_FD_190536 | JGI IMG/M metagenome (GOLD analysis project Ga0256834, IMG submission 190536) | Hydrothermal vent microbial communities from East Pacific Rise, Pacific Ocean - 4281-140 | ecosystem: Environmental > Aquatic > Marine > Hydrothermal vents | place: Pacific Ocean: East Pacific... | reverse complement strand
GGTTAGCGTCCAAAATTGCCGCCACTTGCTGGCGCGATCACATTCGGCGGCCTCGTAGATACTGTCAGGGATAGAGCGTAGCCCCGCAAGGCAAATAAGCATCACAAACGGCGTCCACATCCAAGTATCCACAATCACGATTGACCACGGTGCAAGATCAACCGAACCAATCATCGAGAACGACGAGGCATCAATGCCAGTAAAAAACTCAACCACGTAATTGAATAGACCAATTTGCGGTTGGTAAAGGAAGGTCCAGAAATTGCCGACTACGGCGGGGGATAGCATCATTGGCAGCACAATGATTGTGGTCCACAAATCATTGCCCTTGAATTTTTTGTTGATGAGATAAGCCAGCGCAAAGCCGATAAGCACCTGAAAAAAAATTGTCCAGAACAGGAAGTGTGCGGTAGCCTGCATGGAATTCCATGTATCTGTATCGGTTAGAATACGCTCATAGTTGCGCAACCCAATGTACTCGGCATCGCGCAGTCGGTTGGCCCTGAAATTGGTGAAGCTAAGGTTAATCGTCCAGATTAACGGGAAAATATTGACCGCCAACAACAGCACAATCGAAGGCCCAACAAACAGCCATGCAATCGCACGATCGGAAAGCCCGCGTACACGCTTGGACATTCCCAGTGGCGTCGCCTTTGCGATGCGATCTATTGGTGTACCAGACATTATAATTTCCTGAAAGTTGAATGGGGACGCCATAATCGCTAGTCTTGGCATAAATACGCACCCCGAAATTCGGAGTGCGCAAATTGTTTAGCGCAAGCCTTCGTCTTCAAAGACTTCGATCCAATCTTTCACCAGCCCGTCAAGCGCCTCTTGTGCAGTACCTTGACCTGCTATCACATAGTTATGCATGCGGCTCTGCATTGGCAGCAGCAGCGAGGCATAAGATGGTTCAGCCCAGAAATCTTTCACAATCGCCATAGAATCAAGGAAGGCCTGATTGTAAGGCTGTGCTTCTGGGAAACCAGGAGCCTCAACCACCGAACGCATAGCCGAAGCACCACCCATTTCGGTCCAGCGGGCTTGAGTTTCAGGCTGGGCAAACCACTTGATATAGGCCAGTGCGCCGTCCATATTGTCAGTATTGGCCACAACAGAAATGCCTTGACCTCCCAACTGGGCAAACTGCCCTGCTGGCCCCGGCGGGTTAGCAAAATAACCAGTGCGGTCTCCGCCCACATTCGGGTCAGCATTAACACCAGGCCAAATGAAGGCAAAGTTCATTTGCAAGGCAACCTGACCTGATTTATAGGCGTCAATCGTTTCACCCATATACCAGTTGGATGAACCTGGAGGCGTGCCCGCATCATACAGATCCTTATAGAACTCAAGACCTGCAACCGCGCCTGCTGAGTTCACATATCCGTCTAGGTCGCCATAGGGGTTTTTGGGGTTACCATATTCAAATCCGAAGTTATAAAGTGCGTTGGTTACCCCCATAGTGATGCCTTCCGAACCACGCTCGGTATAGATAGCGGCACCATAAACGGTTTTTCCATCGATCTCACGACCCTGGAAGAATGTGGCGATGTCTTTGAGCTGCTCCAAACTTGCAGGTACACCCAGATCATAGCCGTATGTTTTCTTAAATTTAGTTTGAAGCTCAGGGCGTTCAAACCAATCGCGGCGATAAGTCCAACCGACCACATCGGCATAAGCTGGCAGAGCCCAATAGTTCGGCGTGCCTTTGGGCCATTCCGCATAGCCAGTAACAGTAGCGGGGATGAAATCATCCATAGTGATGCCTTCGTCCGCAAAGAAGTCGTTTAGCTTTACATAGTTGCCGTTTTCAGCCGCACCGCCGATCCACTGGCTATCACCGATCAACAAGTCACACAGTGTGCCGTTCGAGTTCAACTCGTTCAGCATGCGGTCGGCAAAATTTGGCCAAGGCACAAATTCGAACTCCATATCGATTCCCGATAGCGCTTCGAAGTCCTTACTCAGTTCGACCAGCGCATTCGCTGGATCCCACGCAGCCCAGCATAAGGTCATAGATTTTGCTGAGGCGCTGCTAGCACCCATTCCAAACACAGCCGTCAGAGCCGTTGCTAATAATAATTTCTTTGAAGCTTTCATTGAATCCTCCCAGATCGTTGTTTACGGCGCAAAGCCAAATTAAAAAAACTCTTAATGGTAGCTTAACCATAATAGATACTTCAGTATTCTGTCAACAATTTTTTGAGGCACGTGCATCATTTTTGTAAGTAGTTAATAATGCTTCATTATTAGTGATAAGGTACATAATTTTATCGAGTACCTTCAGGCATGTTCTCCCGCAGGATAATTTCGACTCGGATTCGTTCCTGTGAGGCTACCGTTCCTGTTTGCGTCGTTTTAGCCCGCAACAGCCGGATGGAACTGCGTACCAGATGACCAACATCCTGCGTAATCACTGCATCCATCATCCCCTTCTGTAAGAATTCTCGAGTATGAGGAGTCAATTCGTGACCTATAATCACCGTTTGTTGCGAGTCTACTTCCACCTCAATCGCCTGCATAATCTCGTGAATGTCGTGGTTCATCAGATATATACCCACCACATTAGGCTGGTTTTCTAGAGCAGTTTTAACGACTTTGGCCGCACGCACTGGGTCGCCATAGCTTTCCATTGACGGTCGCACGTTCAAACGTGGCGCATATTTGGCCATGATGGTATCTAAGCCCAGCCGCCGCTCCTGACTGTCGCGCGATTGCATGGTTTCTGTAAAAACCAGCACGGCACCTTGGCGCTCTCCAGTAAAGCGCGCCATAAGCTGGCCAACTGTGCGTCCAGCAGCCTCGTTGTTTATTCCAACATAATAAGCGCTTTCCGCTGTTGGTTGGTGGGAAACAAAGGCCACTACGGCAATGCCCCGTGCATCCAGTCGTGCGATCGAATCGCGTGTTTGGGGAGTTTCTGGTGCCATAACGGCTACACCGTCCACCTGCCCTGGTGACAGATCGTCAAGCGCTTGAGCTATCTGGTGAGGATCATTCGAGCTCACGCGGATAATCGACAGTATGGTGCGTTCATGCGCCATAGAAATATTGGCTTCAGCAATGGCGGCACGCACCAGATCAATGAATTCATCGTCATGATCAGGCAGCAAAAACACCAGCCGGTACTCCTTGCTGCGCGCTAGATTAGCTGCGGCCAAATCCCGTACAAATCCAATTTCCTCAATTGTCTTTTGCACCCGCTCAACAGTGGCCTGCCGAACCCCTGCTCTAGAATTCAACACCCTGTCCACAGTAGCCAGACTAACGCCAGCTGCTTTAGCCAGATCTTTTGTTGTTGACTTACCCATATTACCTCCGCGTTTCCCAGCATCATAATTTATAATAAAGAGGTACGTCAATCAGCTACACGATTCACGACTAAAGAATTGTTCTACAAAACGTCCTAGCCAATTAATTATTAATCCCCGACATCCCATCCAGATGGCTGATCTGTTGATTGATCGTGCCAACACAATCCGCAAAGGTATATTAAAGACCCCATCTCTTTGCGTATTATTGCGATGCAACTATTCTTTATAAAGTCATTTCATGAACTCGTTTTGTTGCAGCTTATACAGAATGAACTGAACATCACGAAAATTACACTCCTGTGTCTGACGTCAACGCCTATGGGACAGATTAACAGTATTGCATGTGAGAGGAATATGTACTAATTGTCAATGATATTTAAAATTGGTTTGCTGATAATTTTAAGTCTAGATAATATTTAGAATAAACAGTGCATAACCCTATTTGCTATACATTTTGCTATACAAAGTGCTAAACATGATTTTTGTAACTAATTGAAATATAACGATTAAATCACATAATTTTTCAAAATAAGCGAAGTTCCTCTCCGCCAATAGCAATACGCCCTTGCTGGGGTATTTTTTGCATATTGAATGGCACTGTCGGCCCGCCTTCGCAGTTTTTAGGACACGGTGTCCTTTAACCTCTCACGCAACAGGTTTTTTTGAACCTTACCCATCGCGTTTCTAGGAAGCTCGTCAATAACGATCAACTGGCGTGGGTGCTTGAAGCGGGCAAGAGATTTGTTTAGGGCAAGGCTTATCTCCTCAAGGTCAGGGCACCCATCGTGTCTGGTTACAAGAACTCCAACAACCGACTCCCCAAAATCCATGTGCGGCACGCCGATGACCGCACTTTCCAAAACACCAGGTTGTTCGTCAAGTAGCAGTTCTATCTCTTTGGGGTAAATGTTATAACCCCCTGAAATGATCAGATCTTTATTGCGTCCGACAATATGCAGATAGCCATCCCGATCGATGCGCCCCAGATCTCCGGTTATGAAGAACCCGTCATCGCGCAGTTCTTCGGCTGTCTTTTGTGGCATTTGCCAATAACCCTTGAACACGTTCGGGCCGCGCACTTCGATCATACCAATCTGATCTGATGCCAAAGAATCGCCTCCTGTATCAGTTACCTTTATCTCTACTCCTGGCAAGGCAAATCCAACCGTTCCAGCACGTCGTTCGCCCCCATAGGGATTGGAGGTATTCATGTTGGTTTCGGTCATGCCGTAGCGCTCCAAAATACGGTGGCCAGTGCGAGTTTCGAACTGAGCGTGAGTTTCGGCCAGCAGTGGTGCGCTACCTGAGATAAACAGGCGCATGTGCCCTGTTAGCTCTGCATCAAAACGGGGATCGTCTAGCAACCGTGTGTAAAAGGTCGGCACGCCCATCATCGTGGTGGCGTTAGCCATATTGGCGATCATAGCGTCTAAATCAAAGCGAGGCTGAAAAATCATCGATCCGCCAGCTATCAGTGTCACATTGCAGGCAACAAACAGCCCATGAGTATGAAAAATTGGCAGCGCGTGCAACAGTACGTCCTTGTCGCTAAACCGCCAAAACTCAGCCAGAGTTTGCGCATTGGACAGTAGATTATTCTGGCTCAACATCGCCCCCTTAGAACGCCCTGTTGTGCCTGAGGTGTATAAAAGCGCGGCCAAGTCGTCGCCGCTACATGTGGCGGGGGTAAAATCAGCAGGTGCCTTTTGGGCCAAATCGGCAAAACTGCCAGTGCCATCATCACCAAGCGTTTCAATAATAGCCCCAGCTTGGCTAGCTATATCGGTAAGTTGATCCCGACGGCTCGGCTGGCAGATAAAAACCTTGGCGCCGCTATCTTCAATAAAATATGATATTTCGTCAGGCGTATAGGCAGTATTTAACGGCAGAAACACCAGACCTGCCTGAACGCATGCGGTGTAAAGAGCCAGCGCCTCGGGCGATTTATCAACCTGCGCCGCTACCCGATCTCCCAGAGCAAGGCTCAGCCCAGTCAACGCATTTGCATAGCGTCCAGCAGTTTGCAAAAATTCATCATGGGTGATGATTTTTCTATCTGATAAATGCAGAAACGGCGTTGATTGACCCAGATGTCGGCCAAATAAAATGTCATATAACTGATTGGCCATTACTCTGTTCCTTATGTTCATTTATTGCCCCCAGCCGCGCCATTTTCTTGACCTCTGACGAGGACACGACCTGCTGTTTGCTAGCAAATATTTCATGGTTTTGTGAGATTGCCGACAGGTCATATAGGTAATTGACCATAGCCCCATGCGATTGCGCTAACCCGTTGTCGGACAGATTTGCGCCAGTATGAACCGCATGCACCAGTGCGCCGTTGCCAAGATGGAAGCGTGCCACAGGATCAATAGGCATGCCATCATCACGTTTCACGTCGATTAGGTAATGTGCCGTCAATTGGCCAAGAACGGTCGGGTCGATATCACCGTCAACACCTGCACTTTCAAGCCATTTCGCCAGGCCAGGAATTGGCGACAGGGTAACAAATGTATTAAGCTCTGGCAGTTCATGCGATAGATCCTGAACCACCTGTTTGATCAGTGAATTACCAAAAGAAATCCCTGCTAAACCTGACTGACAGTTCGAAATTGAGTAAAATACCGCAGTGTCAGCCTCGTTCGCATCCAAAGGGTCACGCTCATCCGCTAGAATTTTCTGGATCGAACTTGATCGCCCCTTGGTCAACGCTACTTCAACAAAAATCAATGGCTCATCCGCCATTGTTGGGTGAAAGAACGCAAAACAACGCCGATCTGAGGGTTGCAGGCGGAGACGCAACTCCTCCCAACTGTCAATCGCATGCACTGCCTCATATTCAATGATCTTTTCTAGAATATGTGCTGGGCTTTCCCAGTTGATCGGACGCAACACCAAAAACCCACGATTAAACCACGAGGCAAACAGATGGCGAAAATCTAGATCAATCGGTGCAAGGGCGGCATCGGTTTTGGCAAATTTTGAAAGATCGCTGCGCATGGACACTAGGCTTCCTGTAGCACCAGGAACTTGATTGAGACGGCGCACTAATTCCTGACGATCTGGCTCAGAGGCTTCCATAAAGGCGCGATATGTGGCCTTAGTTGGGGATTGCTCATACGCCCTGAGAGCATTTCTGATAGCCTCGCTATCTATACCCATATCACTAGCCAAATAGAAAAAAAACGCCCGCTTATTAGGCTCATCCATTGCCGCATAGCGATCCAGAATTTGGCGCGCCAGCACCATAGCGCGAACATCCGCAGCATCGCCAATCAATTCACCTACCAATTCCTCGATCGGGCGCTCATCCCATTTTTCGGCAGGTGAGAGTTTTTTTGCCCGCTCGAACACTGTCGCTAGAAGGTCAGCAAGCAAACTCATATGGTTGCTCCCATCACCGCTTCAGGTAGCCATGTGGCAATACCAGGAAATATGCTGATCAGGATGATCGCCAGCACCATGCAACCCACATAAGGCAGCGATCCAAGCAAAATGGTTTTTAGCGGAATGTCCGGCGCAATGCCATTTATAACATAAAGATTAAGACCCACGGGCGGTGAAATTAAACCGATTTCCATGTTGATGGTCAGGATCACCGCAAACCAAATTGGATCGAACCCAGCGGTGGTGATGATCGGCAACAGGATCGGTGCCGCCATCAATATCACTGCAACTGGGGGCAAGAAAAACCCAGCAATCAATAGGAAGACGTTGATCGCCCCCATTAGCACCCAGCGGTTCACATCCAGCGTGCCGATCCATTCAGCGATTGATTGGGTAATGTAAAGACTAGACAGCATGTAAGAAAACACCCCAGCCGCAGCGATGATGAATAGGATCATCACGCTTTCACGGGTGCTGTCACGCAGCACCACCCAAAGATCGCGCGGGTTCCATAGTTTGTAGATGATCACTGCGATAATTAGGGTCAAAAGTGCGCCAACTGCAGCGGTTTCTGAAGGGGTCGCAATTCCACCATACATAGCATAAAGCACACCAACGATGATTGCCAGAAAAGGTAAAATCTTAGGCAGAATTTCAAATTTTTGTCGCCATGTGTAGCTGCCAGCATTGAGCAGTGAAGCATTGCCCGAACGTGCGGTGGAATAAAGCGACCAAACCATAAACAACCCCACCAACAATAGGCCAGGGAATACCCCAGCTAGAAACAGACGACCGATCGAACTTTCGGTGGCGATGCCGTAGACTATCATGGTAACCGAAGGCGGTATCAAAATACCCAAAGTGCCACCTGCTGCGATTGACCCAGCAGCGACGCTATCGGGATAGCCACGTTTGCGCATCTCAGGGATACCCATCTTGCCAATTGCCGCGCAGGTAGCTGGGCTTGACCCAGACATAGCCGAAAACAGCGCACAAGCACCAAGGTTGGAAATCACCAGTCCGCCAGGTACTTTTGTTAGCCAGCGCTCCAATGCCTCGTAAAGATCAGCACCAGCACGAGTAGACGAGATTGAGGCTCCCATGATAATGAACATAGGAATAGCCAGAAGTGCAAAATTGTCGAGCTTGCCAAACAATATCTCTGGCATGAGTTCTAAAGAGCGCATACCATCGAATACAATCAAAAAACCAGCGGAAACAATCAGCAAGCCTAGTGCCACTGAGACACCAGAGAACAGTACAAATATAGTAAAAAAGGCTACCAAGCCACTAAGTATCAGAGGATCCATTAGACTTCTTCCAAACCAAAGGGTGTATCAATCTTTAGGATCACTGCCACCAAATCTGCTACCAACTGCAAGAAGAACAAAGCAAAGCCGACTGGTAACGATAGATAGGGTATCCACAAGCGAACCCCCCAGATGGTATCCGAACGCCAGCCCCGATCCCATGTAAGCAACCAGAATTCAAAGCCATACCAGAACATCACCGCTACCATCGCAGCCGATAAAGACAAGGTCAAAATGGCTAGTACGAATCTGGGGCGTTTGGCCAACGTTATTGGGATCAGGTCGACATTCACATGACCCCGAAGCCGCTGTACGTAAGGTAACCCAACTAAAGTCGCTGCAATCATCAGATAAACCACCATTTCAGTCTGCCATATGGTGGACTGGTTCAACACGAACCGTACGAATATCATCTGACAGGTAATGGCTACAGCCGCCACGATCATTGCTGCCGCACTCCATCCTGCGAGGGTTGAAATAGCTGCCACCATTTTAAGAAAGCGGTTATTGCCCGAGTGTGAACGCGCCGCAGAAGCATGTTCTGTCATCTTTTATCCAATTCTGTTGTAAATTTATAGCAGGGGCGGCGTCAATTACCGCCCCGATTAGGGTTATTCGACTGCAAGAGCCATATCAAGCAGCACCTGACCGTTTGGTACATCCTCTACAAATGTAGCATAAGAGGTCTCTTGTGCAATGGCACGCCATGCCTCAAAATCCTCAGGCGTCATTTCAGCAATCTCAACACCAGCCTCACGGAATATTTCAGCAGATGCAGCATCCTGCTTTTTAGCTTCTTCAAGATAGAAGGCTTGAGCCTTAGCAGATGCCGCAAGCAAAGCTGCCTGCTGTTCATCGTTCAAACCTTCGAACCTAGATTTATTCATCAAAAGAGGTTGATACATGAACCAAAGAGCTACACCTCCTGCAGGTGTATAACATGAAACCTGCTCATATATCCGAAAGGAAACAAACGATGATGACGATGTATTTGCGGCGTTTAGAACACCAGTTTGCATTGCGGTGTAAATCTCTGAGGAAGCCATCGAAGCGATTGATGCTCCAGCTCCTGCCAGCATTTGTTCAAACGCCTTGCCTGCTGCGCGGGTTTGTAGCCCTGCCACGTCTTCTGGTTTGGTGATGCATTTGTCCTTTCCAGCAAAGCCGCCTGCTAGATAACCGTGTACTAGTACCATAACATCGTCTTCGGCCATGATATCCTCAAGGGTCTGCATGAACGGTGATACGCTCAGTCGTGCGGCGTGTTCATGGTTCTTCACCAGCCCTGGCATCAAGGTCAGATTGTATTCTGGTCTCTGGCCACCTGCGTAGGATAGAGGCAGCACAGTCATGTCCAGTTGCCCACGGCTAAGCGGTGTATATTGCTCGCGTGGCTTGAACAGCGACTTCGAACCGAAAATTTTGATCTCTAGATCAACATTGGCGCTCGCAACTTCGTCAGCTACTATTTGTGCAACCTGATTTCGGATGTCCTTTGCGGACCATTGATGTGATAAGCGCAGTACTTCTTGCGCAGAGACAGCGGAACTTGCTGTCATAAGAGCCACGACAGCCGCCGCGGACAAAAGTTTATTTTTCATAATTTCCTCCCAGTTATTCTCCCCTAAAATTTATGAGGAGATGCAGACAGTAATTCCTATTTTGTATCCTATGTCAAGATTTATGTATACAATAAATAAATTATTGCACTCTATAAAGATACGGGTTAGCGTAAACCATGGACATCAGACGTGCAGACACCATTGCAAACGAGTTAGAACAGTTGATCTTTTCCGGTAAATTTGTCGATGGAGATAGACTGGACGAGAACAAGCTGGCCGACAGGTTCGGCGTGTCACGTACACCAGTGCGTGAGGCGTTTCAAAAACTTGCGCTGTCTGGCTTGGTAGAGCAATTGCCTCGACGTGGGGTATTTGTACGCCAGCCTGGCCCAGTGGAATTACTGGAAATGTTTGAGGTTATGGCTGAAATCGAGGCGATTTGCGGACGTCTAGCTGCAAGGCGGATTTCTAATGAGGCACTTAAAACGCTTCAGGAGGCCAATGAAAAATGTCAAAAAGCGGTTGAAAATAGTGATGTAGATACCTATTACCTCGAAAACGAGCGATTCCACTATCTAATCTACAAGCAATCGGGTAACGGGTTTCTTGAGCAGGAGGCGCAACGGTTGCACCGGCGCCTGAAACCATATCGTCGGGTTCAACTACTATTTCGCGGACGCATGAAACAATCAATGGCCGAACATAAAGTGATAGTAACCGCACTGATTGATGCCAACCCCGAAGCAGCAGCAAATGCGCTACGCGACCACGTGGCGGTGCAGGGCGAAAAGTTTCACCATTTGATAGCCAGCCTGAAAATAACGACTAAATAAGGTCAGAATCTCGAAGCGACTATACCTTTAGTTCTATCGCAGAGGTTGGAGGGGGGCTTTTTGATGATGGATAATCATTCAGACTCGCTTGCTTAGTTGTGGTCTGGTCTTTACCAAGATAAAGATCAATTCTACCATACCGTTCCCAAAACCTGCTAAAGCTGAGCCAATTTTAGACAGTTTTTTGATCAAACATCCTCATTTTTCAAGGAGACATTCAGCAAAGTTAGATAGTTCTTCTCGTTTGAGAAAAATCTAAAGTTATACAAAATTACTTTTAATGATCAGAATGCTAGCTTTTTGAAAACGCTGGACTATTTTGACCAAGTAGATCCAGAAGATATATTTCTTTGAAAATCACTCATAGTGACACCTTAGCATCAGCAATGCTCAAATACATTCTTTGCGGATAATCAGTGCTTTCAATATTTTTAAACCACAAGAAAAAGCACCGCGAATATGCAATGCTTTATTAAATTTCATAATAAACAATGAAGGAGGTTTTACCTCTTCTTGAGTTTTAGGCATCACGCAAAATATCGCGTGATTTTTGTTCCGCCTCAACCAACCCTTTAATCCGTTTGCCTTGTGTATTTACTGCTTTAGAAAACTGCTGAAAATATTCAGAATCAAGGCTAGTTGAAAATTGCGCTTTCTCAATTGCAATAGCCTTTTCATAAGCTGCTGAAACAATGAACACACTTTCGTC
>Ga0256834_1002670_pt1 | contig 11116 bp, 12 predicted proteins | sample 4281140metaG_FD_190536 | JGI IMG/M metagenome (GOLD analysis project Ga0256834, IMG submission 190536) | Hydrothermal vent microbial communities from East Pacific Rise, Pacific Ocean - 4281-140 | ecosystem: Environmental > Aquatic > Marine > Hydrothermal vents | place: Pacific Ocean: East... | reverse complement strand
GGAAGTATTGATAACAACCAAATTAAAGGGTAAACAAGTATGTAAACTAATAAGTTCATAAATTATGGATGCAAATATCGTATTTAATTTGGAAACTTAATAAGGTAAGTAAACTAATATCAGTAAATTTTTATATTTTCGTCAAACATTAAATTTTTTAAATGAATATAGATAAAATACTTCTTTTTATAATTATAGCAAATGTTTTGGCTTCAATAAAAGGATTCAGTGACCGCTTATTTTTTGATAAATATAAATTCCAAATGGGAGCAATACAACGCGGTGAGAAAATTAGAATGTTAACCTCCGCATTTTTACATGTAGATTATATGCACTTAATTTTAAATATGTATGTGCTTTATATATTTGCTCCTATAATTATTATAAAATTAGGTGTTGTAAAATTTTTAGTTCTTTATTTTGGAAGTTTATTAGCAGGAAGTTTATTTACGTTATATTTTCATAAAAAGGAGTTGTATTATAGTGCTGTAGGCGCTTCTGGAGCTGTTGCAGGTATTATTTACGCAGCCATATTATTAAACCCTAATATGCGCTTAATAATGTTTCCACTACCAATTCCTATTCCTGGATATATTTTTGGTTTAGGCTATTTACTGTATTCAATTTATGGTATGAAAAAGCAGTTAGGGAATGTTGGACATTCAGCACATTTGGGGGGGGCGATCGGTGGTTACGCGTTAATGTTACTGGTATACCCAGTAATTTTTGCTCAGAGTTTTACAGTAGTAATTTTATTGGGAATACCTATTGTACTGTTGCTTATATTTGGACATAAACTAAAATAAAAAAAGCTAAACAAAAGTTTAGCTTTTTGAGCGAGAGACCGGGCTCGAACCGGCGACAGTCAGCTTGGAAGGCTGAAGCTCTACCAACTGAGCTACTCTCGCATTAAGGTAGGCAAATATACAACCCTTTTGCATTAAAGCAAACATTATAATTGCAAATTATAAAATATTTTTAAGTAGTAATCACCTAATTTTCTAACCTTTTACTTTTTTTAAAATAAGATTTTATATTGTGAATAAAGGTGTTTAATTTAGTAGCTTCATACCCAATATTTTATAGATGTTTACAAGTGCAATTAAAAGATCTCATCAAACCTATGTTTTGTGATTTAGCATTTATAATTACATAGAAAGATTTAATTATTTAAGTGAATACTAATTTGAACATATTTTTAGATGGAATTAATTTAATTTCAATATGTTGCATATTAATAGTAATTTAGCGTAGTCTTTTTCAATAGTATGAATATCATTTTAGAAACACAACGGTTGTATTTAAGAGAATTTATAAATTCTGATGGTTTTCACTTCTATGAGTTAAACAATGATCCAGAAGTTATAAAATATACTGGAAATAAGGCATTTCAATCGCTGGATGAAGCAAACAATTTTATTAAAAATTATTCAGATTATCGCCAAAATGGTTTTGGTAGATGGGCTGTATGTTTAAAAGAAACAGATGAATTTTTGGGGTGGTGTGGTTTAAAACAGGAAAAACAAGTAATTGATTTGGGGTTTCGATTCTACAAAAAATATTGGAATAATGGTTTTGCTACGGAAGCAGCTAAAGCATGCATAAATTATGGATTCTTAAAATTAAAACTCCCTGAAATTATAGGAAGAGCCTATGTTAAAAATACGGCTTCCATACGGGTATTAAAAAAATGCAATTTAAAGTTTGAAAAACGGTTTGAGTATGATAAAAAACCAACGGTTTTATATACCATAAAAAATGATACAAATTAAAAAAATAGAAGCTATTGAAACTTACCCCATTCGTTTAGAGGTATTACGTAAAAATATTCCTTTACCATATAAGTTTGAAGGAGATCTAGATAATGAAACGTTTCATTTAGGAGTTTTTATAAATAATCTGTTAATTGCTGTTTCTAGTTATATAAAAGTAAAAAATAAAAACTTTGAAGGAAATCAGTATCAATTACGTGGAATGGCAACATTAAAAGATTATAGAGGATTTGGTGCTGGAAAATTAATGTTGGAAAAAGCGTTTTCGATGTTAAAAGATTTTGGAATTGATTATTTATGGTGCAATGCACGTATTGTTGCTGTAGATTTTTATAAAAAGAAAGGATTTCAAACCTATGGAGATGAATTTGAAATTCCAATTGTTGGAAAACACTATACAATGTTTAAAAAAATATCAAATGATTAAATTTTCTTCAACTACTTTTTTAATTATTTTACTATTATTGAGTAGAATTAATACTTTTTCACAAGCTAATTATTCAGAACTAGCTTTAACAGGAAGGGGTGATTTAGAATTGGCAGGTACACAAGATAAATTACAAAAAGAAGTATTTGAAGCCTTTAAAAAGATGCAGCAAGCAGCATTAAAAGACAGTATTTCAATTAAAATAGCTTCAGCCTATAGAAGTTTTGATAGGCAACAAGAAATATGGAATAGAAAATACGAGGCATATATTTCAGAAGAATTAACACCTCAGGAAGCTATTGAGAAAATAATAGCATATTCTACAATACCAGGCACATCACGGCATCATTGGGGAACAGATATTGATTTAATTGAAGAAGTTATAAAGCTTCCTGAAAGGTTGCTTACAGAAGAAAATTATATAAATAATGGGGTTTTCTCAAATTTTAAAAGATGGATGGATAAAAACTCAGAAAAATATGGATTTTATTTAGTATATAATGATGATGTAGATAGGAAAGGATTTAAATATGAACCTTGGCATTATAGTTATAAAAAATTGTCGCATCCAATGCTAAAAGAGTTTTTAAAGATAGATTTAATAGCGTTACTTCAGTCTGTTAATTTAAAAGGGAACAAATATATTACACCGGTGTTTCTTCAAAAATACACCAATGAAAATGTATTAGATATCAATCCTAAATTAAAATAAAGGCATTCCATTTTAATTATTGTAAAAATAATAGTAGATTTGTTTCATAAATCATTTAAAATCAGTTACTAGATTAGAAATACAATACTTTTTTAATTGTAATAAACATACTTAATGAAGAAAATTTATTTTATTTTATTTTATTTTGGATTTTCTTTTTTTATTTTAGGTCAAGAAATCGCTAGTCTAAAACAAAAATTAGAGCTCGAATTGGCTGATACAGCTAGGGTTTCGATAAATTTAAAAATTGCAAACTTATACTTTAACAAAGATAGTGACTCTTCTTTTTTTTACTGTGGTAGAGCTTTAGATTTAGCAGTTGAAATAAATTCAAAATCACAAATAGCAGAAACACATTATACAATAGGAGTATTTAGTCAAAAAACAAATGACTACAATATTGCCATTGAAAATTATATAGCAGCTGCACAAATTTTTAACAATTTAGAGAATACGAAAAAAGAAGCAGGAATTTATAATAATCTTGCGTCCTGTTATTTACGCCTTTATGCCGAAGATAAAGCAATTGAAAATTATTTAAAATCTCTTAATTTAAATAGAAATATTGAATATCAAGAAGGCATAGCAAAGAACTACTTGGGAATAGGAGATTTATTTTATAATCAAGAAAATTATGAACATGCCAAACAATATTTTCAAGATGCATTAGAAATTTATAAGAAAATAGATGATAAAAATGGTATTTCAACAAGTTATACTAATTTAGGAAATGCAACTGCAGATGCTGGAGATAATATAGCAGGACTTGAGTTTTACAAAAAATCTATTGAAATTGGAAAGGAAATTGATGATCAGCAAGGAATTGCTATAAATTATAATAATATTGGTGACTGTTATATCCAATTAAAGCAATACCCTAAAGCATTAGATTATTTTTTGAAAGCACTAGATATTTCAAAAAAAATAAATAGAAATGATTTGATTTCTGTTTTGTTAATGAATATTTCTACTGTTCAAATTAAAACAAAAAATTACCATGAAGGAATTGTTAACGCTAATAAAAGTTTAAAGTTAGCTAAACAAATAGGAGAATTAAATTATCAAGCAGAAAACTTCGAATTACTTTCAAATGCCTATGAGCGTTTAGGAAATATGCGTAGGGCTTTTAGTTATAATAAACAATATGTTACAATTAAAGATAGTTTGTTGAAAATTGATAAAACTAATAAGGTAAAATTATTTCAAGCACTTAATAAGTTAGATAAAACACAAGACACAATAAATGAATTATCAATTAAAAATGAAATTGCAGAATTAAAATATGAAACGGGAAGGAAGTTTGTTTATTTTTTAACAGGATCTATGGTGTTTTTTGGCCTCTTTGTTATTATACTAATTCAACAACAAACATCTAAGAAAAAGGCTTATAATTTGTTAGAGTATAAAAATTATCAAATAAACAAGATGAATGATGAGATACAGACTCAACGTGATAATTTAAGATTGATAAATAAAACTAAGGATAAATTTTTCTCAATTATAGCTCATGATTTAAAAAATCCATTTAACTCTATAAAAGGATTTACCGAGCTTATGATAGAAAACTCAAAGGATTATGATGAAGATAAAAAGTTAAAATTTCTAAAGATAATTAAAGGTTCAACATTAAAAGCATCAAGTTTACTTAATAACTTATTAATTTGGGCTAATTCTCAATCGGGAGATTTAGAGTTTAACCCACAGAAAGTTGAACTAATTCAAGTAGTTTCTAATGTAATTTCATTGTTAGAAATTCAAGCTATTAACAAAGATATTAAAATTATTGACAATATTGAAAAGAATCTTTTTGTATTGGCAGATAGGAATATGTTGGCAACAATACTTCGTAATTTAATTTCAAATGCAATAAAATTCACTAATCAAAATGGTAAAATTGAAATTTCAGCTATAAAAAAAGAAATTTTTGTTGAAATTTCAGTAAAAGATAATGGTGTTGGAATTTTAGAATCAGAAGTAAAAAATTTATTTAATATTGAAGTCAAAAATTCAAATGTTGGTACAGCAAATGAACAAGGTTCTGGTTTAGGGTTGATTTTGTGTAAAGACTTTGTTGAAAAGCACGGTGGTAAAATTTGGGTAGAAAGCACAATAAACAAAGGGACTGAATTTAAATTTACAATTCCATTTGCCAATTAGACTGATACAGAATAAACTTAAAATAAAAAAACCCAAGTAAATTACTTGGGTTTTTTTGTAGCGTGATGCAGAATTGAACTGCAGACCTCCGGGTTATGAATCCGACGCTCTAACCAACTGAGCTACCACGCCATTTATTAGAGGCTGCAAATATAAAAAATAAAATAGTTATTGCTACAAATTTATTCCCATATTTTTAGGAATTTAAATTTTTTTTAAAAAGAATATTTATATATATTGTGCTTTTAAAAAGAGAAAGATGTCGAAAAAAATAAAATTTGAAATTGAATTTCCTATACATGCCTCACCACAAATGTTATACCAGTATTTTGGGACACCATCGGGACTTTCTGAATGGTTTGCAGATAATGTAAATTCAAGAGGTGAAATATTTACTTTTATATGGGATGGTTCTGAAGAACAGGCAAAAGTTCTTCAAGAGCGTCCAGGTGAAAAAATTAAATTTAAATGGTTAGATGGAGAGGACGATAAATCATTTTTTGAATTTAGAATTGAGGTAGATGAAATAACAAAAGATGTTTCTTTGATTATAACTGATTTTGCAGAAGAAGATGAAATAGAAGAATCTAAAATGTTTTGGGAAAATCAAATAGATGAATTAAAACACACTATTGGAGCATAATTAAATAACATAAATTTTATATAAAACCTTGAATAAAATTTCAAGGTTTTTTTATGTAGTTTTGTCAATCAAATTTAAAAGATGGTAAATTTTAATGGCATAATTAATAAGAAGTCAGAGTTACTATTTGATTCAAGCAATAGAGCATTTAAATACGGAGATGCTTTATTTGAGACTTTAAAAGTTGAAAATTCACAAATTTATTTTTTAGAAGATCATTATTTTAGACTAATGGCTTCAATGAGAATGCTTAGGATGAAAATACCAATGACTTTTACATTGGGTTTTTTTGAAGAAGAAATTAGCAACCTTGTTAAGTATAATAATTTAGATAGTGCAAGAGTACGCTTTACTGTTTTTAGAAAACCAGGAGGTTTTTACGAGCCACAAACCAATAAAATTGATTATTTAATTGAAGCTACTCAACTTATTTCAATACAAAAATCAAATTATAGGGTTGATTTATTTAAAGATTATTTTGTTCACTCAGGTTTGTTATCAACTATAAAAACTACCAATAAAATAACCAATGTATTGGCAAGTATTTTTGTTTCCGAAAATGAGTTAGACAATGGTATTTTATTGAATGAAAAAAAACGAATTGTTGAAGCAATTAATGGAAATGTATTTTTAGTTAAAGGAAATGTTATTAAAACACCTCCAATTTCTGAAGGGTGTATAAAAGGTATTTGTAGAAAAAAAATTATTGAAATTATAACTTCCATGGAAAACTATAAATTGCAAGAAGTTGAAATTTCTCCTTTCGAGCTTTTAAAAGCTGATGAAGTTTTTATTACAAATGTAATTATTGGAATACAGCCAATAACAGTTTATAAAAAATGTAATTTTGCAACGCTAGTTTCAAAAGAGTTAACAATTGAATTAGCCAACTTAATTTAATTCAGGGTTTTTAGGTGCATTTGCCCAAATTTGGTATTCGCCTCCAAACTCTAATAATTGATTTTTCCACAAATCATTACTTTTTACGGTAAATAAATTAGGATATTTATTATCAACAACAATCCATGTAGATTCATTAAGCTCATCGTTTAATTGAGAAACTGACCAGCCAGAGTAACCTAAGAAAAATCGTATGTCAGTAGGTTTTATACTTTTATCATTTAATAATTTAGAGAGTTTATCAAAATCACCTCCCCAGTAAATATCTTTGTCTATTTTTATACTGTTAGGAATTAGATGTGGTAGTTTATGAATGAAATATAAATTTTCCTGTTCAACGGGACCACCATTGTATACGGTAAAATCACAATTAATTGTAGGAATTAAATCACTCAAAACAAACTTAGTAACTTTGTTTATAATAAATCCAACATAACCATCTTCATTGTGTTCAGTTAAATAAACAACTGATCTATTAAACGCTCTATCGTTTAATATTGATGGTTCAGATACAAGTAATTTTCCTTTTGAGGGATTAAGTTCTATCATAGATTTTTCACTTATTTATCTAAATATAGTAGAAATATATCAAAAAAAAAAACTCTCTAAAGTTTTAGAGAGTTTTTGAGTAATAAGAAGTAATTCTTATATGATTAGTTTACAGCACTGCTAAATCCAGCACCAGCTTTAAATTTAACAACATTTTTTGCTGCAATTTTAATACTTTTTCCAGTTTGAGGATTTCTTCCAGTTCTGGCTGCTCTTTTAGAGATAGACCAAGTTCCCCATCCAACTAATGCAACTTTACCACCTTTTTTAAGTGTATTAGTTACATTTCCTGTTAATGATTCTAGAGCTGCTTTTGCTGCTGCTTTTGTGATACCAGCATCAGCTGCCATTGCATCAATTAAATCTGATTTGTTCATAATCTAAATTTTTAAATTAATTGGTTAAACATATTTCGCTATTAAAAGCTTAACAAAGTTATACGGAATAAGGGCTTATGCAAGTTTTAATAGGAAAAAATGACTTTTTTGTTGATAAATGATACTAAATGTTAATAACCCAGCGTATTTTTTTCTAAAAAAGCTTGAAGCCCTTTAAAATATTGACTTTACTGTAGTGTTGCATTTTTGTAAAATGTAAAGCCGTTTAGTAAGCTTTTAGTATCCATTTTTCGTTTACCAGCTAATTGCAAACTTTTAATAATAAGAAATCCTTTTTTTACAGCAACTTTAATTTCACTTTTTGAACTTACCACTGTTCCAACTTTATAATGATGTGTGGTAACTTCTTTTGCTACATCATATATTTTTACTTTTATCTTTTCATTATTATTTACCAGCATTGTCCAAGCTGTTGGGTATGGGTTTAAACCTCTTATTAAGTTGTATATTGTAGTTAATGGTTCATCCCAATTAATTTTACAAGTTTCAGTGAATATTTTTGGTGCTAATTTGCTTCCAACTTCTAATTGTTTATGTGTTTTAACTGTATTTTGTTGAATTTGGAAAACTGTTTCAACAACTAATCTACTTCCAACATGCATTAATTTGTCGTGTAATTGTCCAACTGTTTCATCTTTATCAATGGCAACTTCCTCCTGTAAAATAATATTTCCAGTATCAATTTTTTCATCAATAAAAAAGGTGGTAACTCCTGTTTTGGTTTCTCCATTAATGATGGCCCAGTGAATTGGGGCTGCACCTCTGTAATTAGGTAGTAGTGACGCGTGTAAATTAAATGTTCCGTATTTAGGTAATTGCCAAACTACTTTAGGTAACATTCTAAATGCGACCACTATATGTAAATTAGCATTTAAGTGTTGTAGTTTATCTATAAATTCTTCACTTTTAAGGTTTGTAGGTTGTAAAATGGTGAGATTTTGTTTCAAAGCATACCTTTTTACAGCAGATTCTTGTACTTTTCTACCTCTACCAGCAGGTTTATCTGCTGCAGTTATAACTCCAACAATAGTAAACTTAGCAACAATTAATGCTTCCAAAATTGCAACAGCAAAATCAGGTGTTCCCATAAATACAATTCTCAAATCTCTCATTAAACGTTTAATTTAAATTTATTCTGCGAAGTTATTGTTATTTTATTTTTTTCTAATAGTATTTTTAATGAATTTAAAATGTCACTTTCTGAATGGTTTAAAAAAGTTGTAAGTTCTTGAGAAGAGTACGGTTGTTTTTTTAAAACGTTTATAATATGTTCAAGTATAATTGGAGAGAGGTTACCAGCTTTTTCTTTTGCTAAACAATTATCACAAGTCCCACAAGGTTTTGTTAGGGTTTCATTAAAATAGGAAAGTAATTGAATATTTCTACAAGTTTTAGTGTCTTCTATATAAGAAATTACAGCTTTTAGCTTTTCAAGTTTTAAATTATTTTGTTGCTCAATATTTTTTGAAATAGTATTTATGGTGTGTTTATCATCTCTGGGAACTAAAAACGATAATTTAGAAGTTGTATTTTCGTAGCTGTAATGTACAATACCGTGGGTATGCAATTCATTCAACTGTTTAACAATGCTATTTTTTGAGCAATTTAGTTTTTTTGAAAGCGTATATTCGTTAATTATGGTATAATGGTCAAATATGCCGCCATAACTTCTTAAAATTAATTTAATTAATTTACTATTTGATGGTTTTAGGTTTATGTAATCAAAAATTTTTGAATTACTCACCAAGAATTTTAAGGTAGATTTTTTATTGTAATTCTCATCTAAAAATAAAATATTTTCTCTTTCTAAAACTTTAATAGCGTTGTAGGTTTGTAACAATTTTAAGTTATAAGTATAGCAAAATTCTTGCAACGAAAAATCAAAAAGTTTAGAAGGTGTTTCCCCTAATGCAATTGTGTAATATTGATTTAGATGATGGTATGTATTTTTTACAATTTTTGTTGAAGCTAAATTTGCGCTAAACTTAGTTGAAGCATCAAATAAATTAGATTTGTTTGTTAAAAGTATTGAATAGGCCGTTTTATCATCTCTTCCAGCTCTCCCTGCTTCCTGAATAAAATTTTCTAAACTATTAGGAATGTTTATATGAATTACAGCTCTTACATCTGGTTTGTCAATACCCATTCCAAATGCATTAGTGGCAACCATAATAGGAGTTTCATTTTTCATCCATTTAGTATATGCCATATTTTTTTGTGCAGAAGATAGGCCTCCATGGTAAAAACTACTTTTAAAACTATTTTTTAATAAAAAATCACAAACTTCTTTTGTTTGTTTTCTACTATTTGTGTAAATAATTAAAGAAGCATTTATTTTGCGTACTATTTGAAGTGTTTTGCCATAAATATCTTCGGTGGTTATAACATTATAATTTAAATTATTTCGTTGAAAAGATTTTTTAAATAATAATGCATTGTCAATTTCTAAGTTTTGTTGAATATCATCCAGTACCTTTTGTGTAGCAGTTGCAGTTAAGGCCATAAAAATGGCGTTAGGTTGTAATTTTTTTAAAACGTTTAACTGTAGGTACGAAGGTCTAAAATCATGTCCCCACTCAGAAATACAGTGAGCTTCATCTATGGCGATGATAGAGACATTCAATTGCTTAATTTTTTCCTGAATTAAGGGCGATTGTAATTTTTCAGGCGATAGGTATAAAAATTTAAAACCTCCAAATTGTAAATTGTCAAAAGCAGTAATAACTTGATCTTGGTTTAATTGAGAAGTTAAAGCAATAGCCTTAATATTTTTTTGTTTTAAGCTGTTAACCTGATCTTGAATTAATGCGATTAAAGGAGAAATCACAATACAAACACCATCTAAAAGCATTGTAGGAATTTGATAACAAAGAGATTTCCCTCCACCTGTTGGTAGTAAAACAACGGTATTTTTTTTATTTAGTGTTGATTTAATAATTTTTTCTTGAGGATACTTAAATTGGGAATAACCCCAATAATTTTTTAGTATGTCAAGAGGTGTGTTCATTATTTAATACATGCTAAAATAAAATTTGTTCTATCTTCAATACTACCAGTAGGTACTTCAATAATGTTATAATTTAACTCTTTATAAGTACGTTCTAAATGATTGTGAATAGCCAAAGCCTGTTCAAAATTTTCATAACGCACGTTGTCTGAAATATAAATATCTTCCCAAGGTGGCATTAAAAAAATATAATTATATCTATAAAGGTTACTTTTATTAATATAAGAGTTTGGATAATCAACACTCATATAATTCATATAAGCGTGAACATCAGGGATTCCTCTATCAAAAAAAACAAATTTTTCATTTTTTTTCTCTGCCTCAAGGTATTGGTTTACACGTCCTTCCAATAATAATTCACTAAATAACAAAGGATTTGTTAAAAATAGTTGTTCGGTTCCTTTTCTTCTAGCATTTAGAGTAACTTCCCTAGAGATTTCTGTCATACACATAAAATTGCGTTTAATTAACGCTTCAATAACGGTGGTTTTTCCAGTTCCGGGTCCTCCTGTGATAACTATTTTTTGTTGCATAGTGCAAAAATAAATTAT
>Ga0256834_1002669_pt1 | contig 11120 bp, 9 predicted proteins | sample 4281140metaG_FD_190536 | JGI IMG/M metagenome (GOLD analysis project Ga0256834, IMG submission 190536) | Hydrothermal vent microbial communities from East Pacific Rise, Pacific Ocean - 4281-140 | ecosystem: Environmental > Aquatic > Marine > Hydrothermal vents | place: Pacific Ocean: East Pacific... | reverse complement strand
AAGTTCAACTTCTTCTTCGCGACAACGTACAGGCGGATTATTACGCCATTCAAATAAAAGAAAAAAATCAGCAAGGTATGTACGCTTTGTATTTGACGGAAACATCATTAAACGATCCGGTGGTTTTGAACGAAGCCATGTATTTTGACGATGAAGTTTTCTTTTCGGACGAGTTGTTTAAAAATGAAGATTACACGCTCACCCTTCATTACGGACTGCCTTCGGACGGAGCCGAAGAACTGATTATTGAAATTTTCGGCTTGGAACGTTATGCTTATTTGTTTTACAAATACCTGCAAACGGGTTATGACGGACCGGGAGTTTTCGGCGACGAACCTTCCGCAATGCCCGATAATATTGAAGGAGGCTTGGGTGTTTTTTCATCCCGGAGAAAAACGGAGCTGAGCACCATGATTAATTTTTAAAAAAGATTTGTAAAGTGAAAAAGTGGGTCGAACGATTACAAAAAAGATGGCGGGTCCGCACCGGCGGTCAGGTTTTGATGATTTTGCTCGTTTTTATTCTTACCGGTTATTCCACCTTGTTTTTTCACCGTTTTGTCAAAGATATGCTTACCACGGGCGACGAAACGGTTTTTTTAATAGAGCTGATGATTTTCCTGTTCATCGTTTTGCCCGGTTGGATGGTTATTTTTGTGTTTTGGGCTACGGTATTGAATCAAAAAGATTTTGCCATAAGATTTTTGTCGAGTAAATGGAGCTTGTTAAGAAAAACGATTTTTCGATACAAATTTCTCTGGATATTGATACTGTCGGTTAGCGCAAAGGGAAGTTTTGCCCAAAAAGTCAAGATAAGCGGCGTGGTTTACGATAAGGAAACCAAAGAAAAACTCATCGGGGCGCAGGTATATGAATTTCATTCTCAACAAGGAGCCGTGACCAATGAATTCGGTTATTTCAGTTTGGTAATTCCCGCCCGGGACAGCATAAAACTCGGCGTTTCGTATGTGGGATATAAAACCAAAATCCTCTTGTTGCCGCTACAAAAAGAATATCGCCTCGATATCCGTCTCGAACCCGGCGAACAATTGAACGAAGTAATTGTATCCGTGCGCAAGCGACCCGATTTGGCCAAAGACATACAAGTGAGCAAAATCAGTTTGGAGGCCAAGCAAATCGAAGAAATTCCCGTAATCATGTCCGAACCCGATTTGATTAAGGTCATCCAAAAATTACCGGGCGTTCAGGCGGGAGTGGAAGGGTTCGGCGGTATGTATGTGCGCGGGGGCAATATCGACCAAAATCTGATCTTGCTTGACGACGTTCCGTTATACTACATCAACCATTTGGGAGGTTTTGTTTCGGTTTTCAATACGGATGCCATCAATAAAGTTACCCTGTACAAAGCCGGCTTTCCCGCCAAATTCGGCGACCGCCTTTCTTCCGTTCTCGATATCAGAATGCGCGACGGAAACAAAAAAACCTATCACGGATCGGTGATGTTGGGATTGTTAAGCTGGAAAATCAATTACGAAGGCCCCATCGTAAAAGACAAAACCTCCTTTATCGTATCGGCACGCAGATTTCCCTACGATATTCTGATGCGTGCCTTAAGCGCTAATGCTTCGTTGGGCGAAGAAAGTTTCGGATACACCTTTTATGACTTGAATATAAAAATCAATCACGAACTCTCCGAAAACGACCAACTGTATTTGAGTTGGTATTTGGGCGATGACGCCATTTCGGTTGGCACTAAAGACCGGGATTTCCGTTCCAAGGGACGTTTGGGGTGGGGCAATCACTTGGCCGCACTCAAGTGGTCGAAAATATCGGGTAACCGGTGGTTTCTTAACACAACGGCCTCTTATACGAGATACCGGTTCGGCGTTAAGGCCAAAGAAGAAGACGAAGACTACAAGATGCAGGCCGGCTACTTCTCGGGCATTGAGGATTACAGGATAAAAACCGAAACCGAATACCGGATATCGGAACGCTTGAAGTCCGAAAGCGGCATCGGGTGGACCCACTATGTGTTCAAACCGGGCGTGACGAAAATTTCGGTGGAAGAAGACGGACAAAAGAACGATACCGTGGTGGGACAAATTCATTTCCGTTCTGATAATTTTCACCTGTATTCATCCTTAAATTACCAACCGGCAAGATTCTTAGAAGTGCAAGCGGGACTCAGGTTCAATTATTATGTTTCGGACGGAAAGAACTTCCCCTCGCTCGAACCCCGCATCGGCATCAAGATGATGTTAGGAGAAAATACATCTTTCAAATTGTCCTATATGCGTGTGCAGCAATACGTTCATTTGCTTACGTCGGGCGGAGTGGGTATGCCTGTGGACCTTTGGATGCCCGCCACGGCAAATGTTCCGCCCGAACAAAGTTGGCAAACGGCCGGCGGATTTTACAAAACTTTCAATGACGGCAAATACGAAGCTTCGGTGGAAGGTTATTATAAGGAAATAAACCGGCTTATCACATACAAGCCGGGGTCGTCGTTTATGTCGTTTGCCTTTGAAAATTGGGAATATATCGTAGAAAAAAACGGAACGGGACGTTCGTTCGGTGTCGAACTTTTACTTAGAAAAAACAAGGGACGTCTGAAGGGATGGTTGGCTTACACCTGGGCGAAAACCTACCGCCGGTTCAACCACATTAACAACGGAAACCCTTATCCTTTCCGGTTCGATAGACGTCATACATTGGACATCGCGGGAAGTTTTACCCTCAAACCCGGCAAAGTACTTTCGCTTGCCTGGACCTACGGAAGCGGATATCCCGTTACCCTGCCCGTAGGAACCGTACGATACACCTTCGGCAACGGACAGTTCATCGATTATATCTACACGGAAAAAAACAATTTGCGCATGCGAGCTTATCACCGCTTGGACATCAGTATGCGTTTTACCAAAAAGAAAAAACGGGGCGAAAGAACCTGGACATTGGGCGTGTATAATGCTTACAACAGGATGAATCCCCTGTATTACGATTTCTACAGAACCGAAAGCGGTTTTGAAATCTATCAAGTAAGTCTGTTTCCCTTTTTGCCCTCGTTCAGTTATTCTTACAAATGGTAATCACCGAAAACGAAGGATATTTAGTATTTTTACCGAAAATTTAACCGATGGATTGGAGTACGATTCTCTTTTATGTGGTGATGTTGCATTTGGCCGTAGGATTCGGCTATGCCTTTTACAAAATCGAGTTCGGTGGTAGAAAGAAAAAACACGGCAACCGGGATTAAAAAATCATTGTAATGAATAAGCGTTATATTCTCTTTTTGACGGTTCTTTTTGCAGCGGCTATCAGCTTTCAGTTGAAAAAACCCAAGAAAGGCGACTATTTGTCGCTACATTATGCCGATAAAATCAGCATGGATTCTTTGTCGTACATTATAGAAGTGTTGGCTTCCGATTCACTAGAAGGAAGGGCAACGGGCACCGAAGGAGAACTCAAAGCCGCTTTTTTTCTCTCCATGCTTCACGTAGATAACAACGTGATGCCCGTAGGCGAATATTATTTTCAAGAATACGAAGTCATCAAACCCGAAGTACCCGACGTAGTCATTGCCACCGACAGAGCGGTGTATAACGTAGGCGAAGATTTTTTGAGCCTGTTTCCGCACGACAGTGCGGTCTTTTCCGACGACCATATCGTTTACGCCGGATACGGTATCGACGAACCGAGTTGGAACGATTACGCCTACCGGGATGTGAAAGGAAAAATAGTTTTGGTCAAAGAAGGAGAGCCTTTGGATATGTTCGGCACCAAAATTTTAACCGCCACCGAAAGGCCCTCCAAATGGTCGGCCGATCCCATTCACGCATACATACTCAAACGAAACGCCGCCATAAAATACGGCGCTAAAGCCTTGCTCTACTATGCACCGAAAAATTATAAACTCTTCAAAGAAATCTACAGGAACATCTACAACAAAAACAACCGTACTTCCACCATCAAAAAAGACACGCTATACGACTTTATCATCTCCGACAAAATCATGCAAGACCTAACGGGCTACGAAACATTGGACACGGTATATTACACGGGACGAAAAGACCGCAAATGGAACGTCCCCGTCACCATCGACTACGGAAGCAAAAACGTATCGGTGTATTCGCAAAACATCATCGCCTTTATTAAAGGCAAAGAAAAACCCGAAGAAATCATCCTAATCACCACCAACTACGATCATTTGGGTAAGGAAGATACGGTAATCTATCGCGGCGCAAACAATAACGGAAGCGGAAGCGCCGCCTTGATCGAAATCGCCAAAGCCTTTCAACTGGCAGCCGACGACGGTTATTTCATGAAACGAAGTATTATGTTCGTACACTTTTCGGGCCGGGAAAAAAAACATCTGGGAGCCAAATATTTTTACGACAACCTGCCGGTCAAAAAAGAAAACATCAAGGCCGTTATCGATATCGATATGATAGGTTTTCTCGATACGCTTTCCACCGACCCGAGCGTAGTGTATATGGCCAATAGCTTGCACAACAAACAATTTTTCAAAAGACTGAAATCCGTCAACAAAGCCGGTCCCAAACTAAAAATACGTTTCCTGAATCATAAAAAACTCTTTGCCAACGAAGAGCAAGCCTCCGACGGCGTTATCTTTTACAAGGAAAATTTTCCCGTCATAACGTTTCACAACACCAACCTCTACCCGTATAACCGGACCCCCGAGGACACACCTGACAAAATAAGCTGGGACACCTACAAACAACGGGTAAAATACATTTTTATGACCGCTTGGCTGTTGGCCAATGAATGAAGCATTCAATTTAATCCCCCGTATTTCGCCGGCTAACCGAAGAAAACGCATGTTCTTCACAAACTGCACAGACCCGGAGTTCCGTTTTAACCCGAAAATCTAACGCTAAACGGCAAGCACCCGCAAGTTAGCAACCTAAGTTACCATAACCGATGATACAAAATTGATAGATTATGAAACAATTTTTATATTTATTTTTGACCGGCGATGATATCTTTGCATAAAATTATTATAATAACCAACAAAAAATGAAAACTTTTGTTACAAAAAATCATACCGTCCTGTTACTTGCAACTTGCCTCGTTTTAGTAATTTCGGGATGTAAAAAACAGGATAACGGAACTCCGGATCCCGAACCTTCCCCTTGGGAAAGCTTCCGGAAAAAACTAACCGACGGTTCTTGGAATTGCTATAAAATCGAAAAATATACCATAATCGGAACCGTGTTGGAATCAAACATCGTGGATTACAATTATTATTTTAATGCGGACGGCACGTTTAATGTAAGCGGTTTCGGAAGCGGCACATACAATATTTACTCGGACGAAGAACATAACTTTATTCTTATGTTGAACAAACTGCCGTATCGCGTGGAAATGTTCAACGACACCCGTATGTTACTCCGGTACGATATGCTTAACGGACAATTTCAAAAACTTTTTTTCAATAAAAACTAAACCAAAGTAACATTTGTTACAATATGTTTAACTTTGAAGAACGGTTTTCCCCGAACTTATGAAAAGAACCGCACTCCTAATTGCTCTGCTCGTCGGACTGGCCTTGCCGGGACAAGCGCCTCCGGAAGAAGCATTGCACGTGTCGGAAAAAGATAAGATTTATCCGCTTGCTCCGGCAGCACGCTATTTTGTCGATTCAAGCATGCACAAGTCTTGGGAAGAAATCAAACACCAAACTTTCCTTCCCGTTACCGAAAATAACAAGACCGTTCGTCATACCCTGTGGTATCGCTTTTTCATTAACCCGCAAGTCGAAGCGGATTCGTTAATTTTTTATCCCTATACCGTAGATTATTCCGAAATTTACGTGCCTTACCACGACGGATATCGATACTTCAAGGTAGGCTCAAATACTAAAAACAAAGTCTCGTATGACATCTTGGAAAGCTCCGTGTTGTTCCTCCCCGCCGACTCACTGGATTTTTCACGCCCGTTTTATTTCAACAAAAAAACCTTCACCGACTTGGACCTGCCCCGCATTCATGAGCCGGGATTCCTTATCATGAGTGACAAATCGCACGTTTGGTACCACTATGTATTGAAAAACGCCCGGAAAAACACCCATCAGCTCTATATAGGGATCATTTTTATCTCATTCATTCTGTTTCTGATTAATTATTTGGTCAGCGGCGACAAAAACTTTTTGTTCTACAGTATATATCTCTTTTTCGTAACCTTTATTTTCCTCAATCAAATTCCTTGGTTGCGTAACCATCTGAATCAAATTTATCCGTTTACCACCAACATTCTGGTGCGCCTAAGCATCATCATGGCATCGGCGGCATACATTCGTTTTGCCATAAACTTTATGAACTTGGAAAAACATTTACCCCGAATGAAAAAATGGTTCGCCGTCCTGATTTACGGTGCTTTGTTATACGCCCTTATCAAATTGATTCAAATGATATTATTCCCGTTCTTTCCCTATCAATACGAATCTTATTTTTTGTTTCATTTTACTTTTATGCTCTTGAGCCTGTATATATTTTACAAAGCCTTCTTTACCCCGCTCGACCGCAACAAAAAAATCGTATTATACGGCAGCTTGCTCTTAATCGCCGGCCATTTGTTGAGCATGTTTTTAGACAGTGATTATTATTTCCTAAATACCGTCTTGGGCGAAATCATCATCTTCTCGGCCGTGGTTTCGCTCCAAAATAAAAATGTGTTTAAACAGCAATTAAACTACAAATTGGCACTGCTCAGCGAAAAAAACAAACGCCAAGCCCTGCAAGAACTCGACCGGATGAAAACCCGTTTTTTTTCCAATATCTCCCATGAATTCCGAACGCCGCTAACCCTTGTAAACGCTTCGCTCAATCGATTGGAAGATAAAATCACCGATCCCGACGGAATCAAAAACATAAACAACATCAGACGCTATGCCAACCGCCTCCTGGAACTGGTCAACCAACTCTTGGACATCGGAAAAATCCAATCCCGCCAACTACGCATCAAGAACGAAGAAGTCCCCTTATACACATTCCTGATAACCGTTATCGAAAGTTTTTCGTCCATCGCCGACAACAAAGAAATTACGTTTTTAAACAGCATACTCATCGACGAAAAAAGCTACATCCTCGACAAAGACTTGCTTCAAAAAATACTCACCAACCTGTTGTCCAATGCCTTCAAATACACCCCCGACGGAGGCCAGGTGATTTGTAAGGCTTTTGTGGAAAACAACCGTTTTATATTCGAAATCAAAAATACCGGCGAAGGCCTGACCGAAGAAGAAAAAGAAAAAATTTTTCAACGATTCTATCAGAAAAACGAGTTTTCCGAAGGCGTAGGTTTGGGGCTGAGCTTGGTACACGAATGGGTGCAAGCACTCAACGGAAGCATCCACGTCAATAGCAAGCCCGGGGCATGGACCGAATTTCGTGTCGAACTGCCCGTCCGGCCCGTAAACGAATATCCCGAAGCCGGAAAAACATTGACCGACAACCGGCCGGAACAAAACGCAACGGAAACAAGCGACAAACCCCGTTTGCTTATCGTCGAAGACCATACGGAAGTGCGCGGTTACCTCAAAAAACTCTTCACCGAAGGCTTCGAGGTGTGGGAAGCTTCCGACGGAGACGAAGGATTCCGCAAAGCCGTCGAAATCATCCCCGACATTATCATTTCCGACGTGATGATGCCCAAAAAAGACGGATACGAACTTTGTAAAACCATTAAAAACGATATCCGAACCGCCCATATCCCCGTTATACTTCTCACCGCCAAAGCGGGAAAGCAAAGCATGACCGTCGGAACCGAATGCGGTGCGGTGGACTATATCGTCAAACCTTTCCACGAAGACGTACTCAAAATGAAAGTGGAAAACCTGATGGACACCCTGGAAAAAAACCGAAAACGCTTCAAGGAAAATCCCCTGTTCGCCGAACCTCCCGTAGATAAAAATACCCTTGACCATAAATTCCTCCAATCCGTCAAGGAAATTGTCCAATCCCAACTGGCCAATCCAGATTTCGACACGGAACTTTTTGCCCGGAAACTCAACATGAGCCGAGTGCAACTCTACAGAAAACTCAAAGCATTAACCGGCCTGCCTCCGGGAGAATTCATTCGCTCGCAACGTCTCAAATACGCCGCCCGGTTACTGGAAATATCCGATGCCAATATCAACGAGGTGGCTTTTGACGCGGGTTTCGGTAGTGCGGCCTATTTCAGCAAATGCTTCAAAGAAACTTACGGCATAACACCCACCGAATACGCCGAACGGTTCAGAAAAAACAAGTTTTCCTCTTAATCTTAATTTTCGTCATCCTGCAAATAAGCCGATACCAGCCGGTTAAAAACTTCGGTTCTTTTGCCCGACCGGTCAAACAAAATCAATTCACCCTTCTCAAAATCCCGGTCCACTTCCCGGGTAAACATCCAAAAGCTTCTTTTGGCTTGGGCGCCCGGATGTGCGCTCACGATGATTTTTCGGACGGGAAACAAATCGTTAGTATAAGCCGCAGCCAACACGTCGGCATCGTTAGCGGAAGGAAAAATCAAATTTAAGCGTCCGTTTTCGTGGAGAAAGTTCCGGGCAAAACCAAACAAATCCGCCAACCGGAGCGTCGTATTCATCCGGGCGGGGTTGTAATCCGTTTTGGCGCTCGCGGGATAGTAAGGCGGATTGCTGACAATAAGGTCATAAGGGGCTTCGGGGATAAAATCCTGCAAGCTCCGCACAAAAATCCGGAGCCGTCCGGAAAAAGGCGCGTTTTTGAAATTGAGCCGGGCGGTTTCGGCCGACGGAAGATGAGGCTCTAAGCCGTCCACACGTAATTTGCGGTTTTTTTGTGCCAACATCATGGCTACCACACCGCTTCCCGTACCCACATCCAAAGCCGCTAAAGCATCCGATGTGTCGGTCAATACCCCCAAAATTACGGCATCGGTGGTGATTTTCATCAAAACACGATCCTGGCAGATTTCAAAACGCTTGAAGCGGAATATTTCACTGCAAGACATTACGACTTACTATCCGAGGGACGGTCAAGGAATAATTTGACCAAGCCTTCGGGGGTTTTGAGATGAATGGTTTTGTCTTTCCGGTTGACTTCTATGAGAAACTCATCGTGGATGGGCACAAGTATATCTTTGCCCGAAGGGTGTTGTATGATAAAATAGGGCTGGGCGGCCATGTCGTTCACGTCGCGAATGATACCGAGCTCACCGTGCCGGGCATCCACCGCCTTAAATCCCATAATTTCGTGATAATAAAACCGGTTTCCCGTAAGTTCCGGAAGGGTGGACAGAGGAAGAAACAATTTGCGCCCCACCAATTCTTCGGCTTGTTCGATGGAATCGATTCCGTCGATGTCCATACGAAGCAACATGGACTTATGCAACCGGCTGGCATTGATAAAAAAAGGAACCGGTTGTCCTTTGATTTCAAGGAAAACCGATTCCATGTCTTCATACATTTCGGGTTCGTCGGTATCGAGTTTGACGAGCACTTCGCCGTGCCTGCCGTAGGTTTTGACGATTTTACCGACGTAGTATAAATCTTCTTTTTTCATTCGGACAAACCTTCGGAATTATTCCTCGGTTTGTTGTTCGGTGTTTTCCGTTTCCGAAGTTTCGCTCGTCTCTTCTTGAACGGGCTGTTCCGATGTTTCGGAGGTTTCTTCGGGCGCTTCGGCCGGGCTTTCTTCACTTACTTCTTCGGACGCGGCTTCTTGCCGTTTGGCAGCCCGAGCGTCACTGTAAGCTTTTTCTCGTTCAAAGGCTTCCTTCTCTTTGGCTTCTTTGGCCGCACGATACTTGGCTTCCAGAGCTTCCACTTTTTTCTTGTGGTTTTCCATCCATTCGGCAAATCTGCGTTCGGCTTCTTCCATGTCGAAAGCGCCTTTGCGCACGCCTACGAGCAAATGCTTTTTATAAAGCGCTCCTTCAAATTTCAAAATGGCTCGAGCCGTGTCGGTAGGAATGGCTCCGTTCATCAACCATTTTACGGCGGCATCAATGTTTAGCTTGATTTCCGCCGGTTGGGTAGTGGGGTTATATGTGCCGATTTTTTCAAGGAATTTTCCGTCGCGTTTGGCGCGCGAATCGGCCGCTACAATCCAATAAAAGGGTTTTCCTTTTTTTCCGTGTCTTTGTAATCTGATTTTTACTGGCATAGGAATGCGTTTTGTGAGGTACTCGACCTCGGGTTAATTTCGTGGCAAAGATAGAAATTTTTTTTTCAAAAAATGACTTGACAAGTGAAATTTTTTGTATATTTGCATTCGCAAAACAAACGGTACCTTAGCTCAGTTGGTAGAGCACAGGACTGAAAATCCTGGTGTCCGCAGTTCGATTCTGCGAGGTACCACATCAAAAAAGCCGGCATTCGCCGGCTTTTTGGTTTTTAAGCGCTTCATCCGGTTTATTTCACCTCGAAGGTGACTTTTAATGTTACCCGGAATTCGGTAATTTCTCCGTTTTCCACCACTGCACTTTGGTCTTTCACATATACCGAACGAATACCCTTAACGGATTTCGAAGCTTTTTTCACGGCTTTGGCCGCCGCATCTTCCCAACTCTTTTTGGAGTTGGCCATGAGTTCCAAAACTTTTAATACTGCCATAATGTTTTGATTTAAAATTGGTTTGATAAAAATATGAAATTATTTTAATTCTCTCTCGGATCGGATGATTTCGGTTTTTTTTCTTTTTTGCAGTAAGCTAAAATAATCCGACCGGCTATCCGGGCGGGGTGTTCCGAAAGGGTGTTGTACCCATTTCCATCCGATTTGTTTCTTATTTACTCCGTAATGCGGATCTAAAAAACAGGCTTCGATAATGATATTTTCGATTTGTGAAATCAATTTTTCAAACCAATCGTATTCCCGCATCATTTGTTCTACAAGTCGTCGTTGAGCCTTAGCCGGCAATTTTTCTAGACGAATTTTGTTTTTTGTCAAATATTTTTCAAACTTTTCAATGCGTTGTATCAACAGCCCTTGCAGGTCGGGGTCATGGTTGGAATCGTTTAAGTAAAAATCCAAGTGCCGGGCAAAGCCTATTTCTCGGATGCCGGGTGAAGTGTCGTTTGTATCGGGGAAGATAATCCCGGCCAACGTAAGGATTAGGCTTCGGTTTTTCGGGATTTTGTCGGGTTCGGATTTACAAGAAGCGAGATGTACCGAAGCGG
>Ga0256834_1002668_pt1 | contig 11120 bp, 11 predicted proteins | sample 4281140metaG_FD_190536 | JGI IMG/M metagenome (GOLD analysis project Ga0256834, IMG submission 190536) | Hydrothermal vent microbial communities from East Pacific Rise, Pacific Ocean - 4281-140 | ecosystem: Environmental > Aquatic > Marine > Hydrothermal vents | place: Pacific Ocean: East... | reverse complement strand
CTAAGGCTTTATGGACTTCTATCGCACATCCAATTATTTTAGTTGCAATATCATTCTCTGACATCATTTGTGCTTTAGTGTTCTCTGTGTCCTCTGTGGTTAAAAGTTAAGGGAATTTCGGAAACTTATCAAAATCAGGTTCTCTTTTTTCAAGGAATGCGTTTTTCCCTTCTTTGGCTTCTTCTGATAAGTAGTATAAAAGAGTTGCATTTCCTGCTAACTCCTGAATACCTGCTTGCCCGTCCAGTTCGGCATTAAACGAGCTTTTAAGCATTCTCAATGCCAATGGGCTTCGTTTTATCATTTTACGAGACCAAGCCACATATTCTTTTTCCAGTTGATCTAATGGTACAACTTTATTGACCAAGCCCATATCTAATGCTTCAGTAGCATCGTATTGGTCGCATAAAAACCATATTTCACGTGCTTTTTTTTGGCCTACACTGCGAGCCAGGTAAGAGGCTCCAAATCCACCGTCAAAACTACCCACCTTAGGGCCTGTTTGCCCAAAACGTGCATTTTCGGCAGCTATGGTTAAGTCGCAAACTACATGTAACACGTGGCCACCGCCAATGGCCCATCCGGCAACGGCTGCAATAACCGGTTTAGGTATTGAGCGAATTTGCTTTTGTAAATCGAGTACGTTTAATCTGGGTATAGTATCTTTTCCTACATAGCCTCCGTGGCCACGCACACTTTGGTCGCCACCACTGCAAAAAGCTTTGCCTCCTACACCGGTAAAAACAATAACCCGTATATCTTCGCTGTCTCTACAGTAATTCATAGCATCAATCATTTCGCTTACGGTGAGTGGCGTAAATGCATTATGTACTTGCGGGCGGTTAATGCTTATTCTTGCAATTCCTTCAAATAATTCAAAAAGAATTTCTTTGTATTCTTTTATACTTTTCCAAGAGTAGGTTGATTCCATAATTGTTTAGCTTGTTTTTTAAATTTTTTGAATACTTGTGTGTTTACATCTATATATGATTCTATTTCAAGAATCTTGGGGTGGCCATCTTGCACCCAAAATTTATTTAGGCCGTTTGATAATCCATCAATGGAAGCACAATGATAATAGGTAAGGCCAAATTCTTCGGCCAAATTCTTCGCTTTTAAATCTTGTTTGGCAATAAAGAACTCCTCTTTTTCAGGCAATTTACTGGGGCCTTCTATTAAGTCAAATATGCCTCCTCCGTGATTATTGAGCACAATAATTCGTAAATTATTTGGGATATGATGGTGCCAAAAGGCATTTCTATCATAAAAAAACGCCATATCGCCTGTAATAAGCAAGGTGGTTTTTTTAGCCTTTAAAGCTGAACCTAATGCTGTACTTGTGCTGCCATCTATACCACTGGTGCCACGGTTGCAAAATAGTTCGATTTGCCTGTATGAGTGGCTTAAGCCAATAATGTTGGCATAGCGTACTGTCATACTATTTGCCAAATGAACATCGCAACTCATTGGTAAATTAGAGAGAATGGTATTAATGGTAGTGAATTCATTAAAGACTTCATTTACATGAAAATCTTGGATAAATTCTCTACTTGTATTTTGGTAACTCAACCATTTTTGACTGTAGTCGAAATGACTCTTTTTAACAATGTCTTTTATGCTATTAAAAAAGCTTATGGGTGTTACAGGGATTGTACGGGTAAGCGACTGAAACGTATCGGCAATACTTCCATCTTGCTGGATATGCCAATGTGCTTTTGGTTTATGAGTTCGTAAATATTTTTTTAGCCCTTTTGATAAAACAGACTTTCCGAAAGTAATGAGTAATTCAGGTTGGAGTTCCTTTAGTCTTTTCTCATCCAGCACATCAATAAATATATCGTGCGACTTTATAATTTCTGGAATGGCGTGCATATTAGATAAAATGCCACCAATAACAGGAATGTGTTTTTTGGCTTTAAGTTCTCCCAGAACTAGCAGTAGCTCGGTTGATAAATACTGCTGGCCAATTACGATAAGGCGTTTGCCATACATATTCCACTCATCAACCAGATGTGCCCAATCAGCACCCGATAATTGCTTTGAGGTATATGATTTCCGGATGGTTTTAGCCGATTTGCAATCTGCTTTTGCCTCTTTTTCAGGATAAAAAGGCTCTCTAAACGGAATGTTGATATGCACAGGGCCTTTTGCTCCGTCATCTGCCAAATTAATGGCATCCGAAAATATTCTTTCAAAATGCCAGGCCGCATCATCATTATCAATATCCACAGGGCATTGGAAACTCTTTTTTACATGGTTTCCGAAAATATTTTCTTGGTAGATGGTTTGCCCATCTCGTTGATCGATCCATTCTGCCGGGCGGTCAGCCGTAAGAATAATTAAAGGTATTTGCTGAAAAAAAGCTTCGGCAATGGCAGGTGCATAATTATAAGCCGCACTGCCGGAAGTGGCAATAAGCACCACGGGTTGTTTAGATTTCTGGCTCATTCCCAGTGCAATAAATGCAGCAGAACGCTCATCATTTATTACATAGGTGTTAATTTTTGAATGCCTGTTAAAGCTTACAATCAACGGTGCATTTCTAGACCCGGGAGATAATACCGCATCAGTTACACCAAGTGTGTGGCATATTTCTGCAATATTATAAATGGGTTGATAATTCATACTAGCCAATAATGTTTAGTAGGGTATTGAATTTTAGTTCAGTCTCATCCCATTCTTTTTCAGGGTTAGAAATAGCAGTAACACCGGCACCTGCAAAAAGGTTGGCGTTACGTTTGAACAGCTCCATACACCTTAAATTTACGTATAAAGAAGTTTCATTATCTATATTAACAGGGCCAAGATAACCCGTGTAAAATTTGCGATCGTGGTTTTCTATTTGCTCTATTAAGTCAAGTGCAGGTTCTTTGGGCATTCCGCAAACAGCCGAAGTAGGGTGTAGCAAGTTGAGCATCACACCTCCCAGGTTTTGAAATTCAGTGGCTTTGGTATCTACTTTAAAGGTAGTGCATAAGTGGTTTAGGTTTCCAGCTTGTACGGTCATTGGGCCTTTTTCAATAAAATCGCGTAGCCTGATTTCTTTAAACCGGTTAATAATATAGCGGCTTACCATTGCCTGCTCTTCAATGTCTTTATCTACCCAAGCCACTTCGTGTAATGTTCTTTCGGTATTATTTTTTTGAGTGCCCGCCAATGCCATCGTTTCAAAAATACCATCGCTGTCCACACTTATCAAAAGCTCTGGTGTGGCAGTTAACCAGGTGCCAAACTCTTTAGTTGATACAACCGAAATAAAAGCGGAAGGATATTTATTGCAAAGTTTAACAAAGGCAGTTGCAAGGCAAAAATTATTAGGTAAGTTGTGCAATTTTATTTTGGATGGAACAACTTTGTTTAGGCTACTATGTAGAATAGTATCTATGCCTTTTTGTACAGCATTTGTATAGTTTTCTTTGGAAGTGCCGGGCTGCTCCTTATTGGTAACATAATATTCCCAATTAGTTTTTTTACTTAACTCAACAGGCAGGTTCACCTGTTCCAAATCTATAAACTCTATATGTTGCTCTCCTTGTAAATGCCACAACTCTCCTTGATAGTTGGCAAATAAAAAGCCGGACTCTAACTCTTCAATGGGTGCATCAACTCTAGAAAGAGGTTTACTATCTAAAAGCATCGCAGGATGCTTATCAGGTTCTCGAAAAAGCACAATGTTTTGATTATTGTCCATTGCCCAATTCGTCCAAGATTTAATGTCTTTGGCTAACCGTTCTTTGGTATAAGGGGAAACAGTCTTGTTGTCTGTTTTAGCTTCTTCCATTGCTATTTTTTTGCTAACACAGAAATGGTTAATCTGCTAACACAAACCAATTTATCTTCTTCGTTTGTTATTTTTATTTCCCACACATGGGTGGTTCTTCCAATATGAATCGGTTTGGTTACTCCATACACAAATCCACTTCTTACCGAACGGATATGGTTTGCATTGATGTCTAAACCCACGACCATGAAATTCTCTTGGTCTATATTCATTTGAGCTGCAATAGAGCCCAATGTTTCTGCCAGAGCAACGGAAGCTCCTCCGTGTAGAATCCTGAAAGGCTGAACCGTTCGATTGTCAACAGGCATTTTGGCTTTTATTAATTGAGGCGAAACTTCTAAAAACTCAATTCCCAGGTGATCTACCATGGTATTTTTGCTACCAACTTGAAGTTGTTCTGGAGTTATATCTATCGGAATCAATTTGGATGAATTAAAAATGTTTAATTTGCTATTTAATCCTGCGTAAGCAGAAACTCAAATCTACCTAGAAATTGAAGACAAAAAAAATATTTATTATTCGTCACGGGCAAACTGACTATAATTTAAAAAGCATTGTACAGGGAAAAGGCATTGATGCACCCTTAAATGAAAACGGCCATGCTCAAGCCCAAGCATTTTATAATAAGTATAATAATGAAGGATTCGAGGTGGTTTACACCTCCACATTAAAAAGAACAACAGAATCTGTGCAGGCATTTATTGATGATGGCCTTCCTCAAATTAAGCTGGCTGGATTGGACGAAATTAGTTGGGGCGTTTATGAAGGTGTGGAGGCTGGATATGAAGATAAGTTATTCTTTAAAGACATTACAGAAAGGTGGGCAAAAGGAGAAACCTCCTTGGCCATTGACGAAGGAGAAAGCCCTGATGAGGTAGCCCAAAGACAGCATGAGGTAATTGAGATAATCAAAAAGCATGAAGAATCCAAGGTTCTCATTTGTATGCACGGAAGGGCTTTGCGTGTGTTTTTAACACAGTTATTAGATTTGCCTATTGCTGGTATGGATCAGTTTGGCCACAGTAATTTGTGCTTATATCTGCTAAATTATACCAATGGCAAGTTTACTTTAGAAAAAGAGAATGATATTCGCCATTTAGAAAAAGAAGTAATTAAGGAACGATGAAAGTATTGCTGCCATTTTTATTGCTACTATTTGTAGCTGGGTGTAGTTCGCCACAGCAAGAAGAAACTGTAAAAGTAGATAAAAATTATGACCCCATTTTAACCCCTTATTTCAATATTGTAAAAGCATTGCAACAAGATGAATTTGATAAAGCCCGGGGTTTTGGCAAACAACTGGCCACAGCCAGCTCTGATACAGGTGTTAAACTGGCTTTAACAAGAATGGGCACACTGATGAGCCAATCTGCTTCAACCTACGACCAAAGAACTATTTTGGAACAAATGGGTATGGTAATTACTTTATATATTGAGCAAGAAATGCTAAACAATTACTTTATTTATAAATTTAAGTGCAATAATGAGTTTGGTAGTAAAGAAGTGGTATGGTATGGGCTTTCAAAAAATACAACAAACCCATTTATCGGAGAGAATTCAAACGATTGTATAGAATTGGTTGAGACAATAGAACCTGTTTTAAAGAAAGATGAAAATTGAGATATGAAATATGAGATGTGAAATAAGAAATATAAAATTGACAACCACTTTTTTATTGGGAGTGTTTTTGTTGTCGGGCTGTGGTTCAAGTACTACTACAGAGGAGAAAGAAGAAAGGGTAGCTGGCAAAGAACTTTCTTTAATTGAAAAGTTTGATTTTGAAGATTTGGAGGGGAATAAGATTGATTGGGTTGATACGAAAGGTAAAGTGGTATTTATAAATTTTTGGGCTACCTGGTGTAAGCCTTGTATAAAAGAAATGCCTTCGATAAGCGAAGCCAATAACCAATTGAAAGACGGTAATGTGTTGTTTATTGTGGCATCTGATGAAGACATTGAAAAAATTAAAAAGTTTGATTCGAAACGCAAATATAGTTTCCCGTTAATGCGCTCTGTAACCTCTGTATTTGATTTAGATATACAGGCATTACCAACTACCATTATTATTGATAAAAAAGGAGAGATTGTATTTAATGAAATTGGCACAAGAGACTGGGCAAGTGAAAAAAACATTACTTTGATTAAAAGCTTTAGCGTAACTAACGGAGACTCTTCGGGCGAAGCCCTCTGAGTGACGTTGTTCTTTGTTTGCGTTATTCAGAAGGAGGAACAACTGAAGAATCTCTGTTAAAATGATTATTATCTGCGATTGAAAAAGAAGGTATATTAAAGGAAAGAGTAGGAATTATAAAAGAGTTGATTAAAAATCCTGCTTTTAGAGATTTGTGGAAGAACATAAAGAATGTGGTAATCAATATGAGACTCTTCGGGCAAAGCCCTCTGAGTGACGTGCATTCTTTTTCGAACCGTCATTCAGAGGGAGGTTTCCTGCAAGCAAGGCAGGGAACGACCGAAGAATCTCTTTAAATAGTAAAGTGATTTTAGAAATGATTACTTGTTTCTCTTATTACAATTCAGTCATTATGCTCAAAAGAGATAATTTTAAAAAATAATTAAATGAAGTACCTATCAATCATAATCGCATTAGTCGCCATTTCTTGTTCATCTCCTCAAAAAGAAAAAGTTACTCCAATTGATGTACATAGCCCTGCAGGAGCTAATACAGAAGAACCCTCTTTTTTCACTACTCAAGATGGAAATATGGGGTTAAGCTGGCTTGAAAAAAAGGATAAAGTAGTTGCACTCCGGTTTTCTGTCTATAAAAACAGAAATTGGTCAGTCCCCAAAACGCTGGTTTCGGGTAATGCTATTTTAACCAATTGGGCTGATTTTCCGGGCATTCAAATCAACGGGAATCACTGGGTAGCCTGGTTTTTGCAAATGAACAACCCCGATACATTTGCTTATGATGCCATGGTTATGCAATCATCAGATGAAGGCAAAACCTGGACAACTCCAAAGCGAATTCATAGCGACAGCACCCTTACCGAGCACGGTTTTGTTTCTGCTGTTCCTGCAAAAAACGGGTTTCAACTAATGTGGTTAGATGGAAGGCTGGCTACCGAAGACAGTCCGATTTTTACAGTCCGATCTGCCCATTTAGATTTTAGCGGGACTATTTCGCACCGTACCATATTAGATAATAATACCTGTACTTGCTGCCAAACCTCTATGCTAAATACCGGAGATGATAACTTTATTGCATTGTATAGAGATAGAACGGAGGAAGAAATTAGAGATGTTGCAACAGTGAACTTTACTAACTCTGATATACCGGCTAAACCTCAAATTATCTATAATGACGAATGGCATATACCCGGTTGCCCAGTAAACGGGCCTCGCTCTATTATGAATGGAAAAGAAATTGGCGTAGCATGGTTTACGATGAGTAAAGAAGGTGTAGCCAGAGTTAAATTTGCAACCTCAAATGATAAAGGAAAAACATATTCTACCCCAATATTAATTGATGAGAATAACTTAGGCAGAGTTGACCTTTTAGCGGATGATGGCACTTATTATGTAAGCTTTATAGATGATACTGAAAAAGGAGCCGAAATAAGAATTGTAAAAATAGAGGGTAACAGATTAATTGATTATTATACAATTGCCCAAGTTTCGCCTTCTCGTAAAACAGGGTTTCCCAAAATGGCAATGGCAGAAAATGGCAATGGTATTTTTGTTGCCTATACTAATGTAGATAGTAAGAAAGTGGTAATGAAATATTTGGGTCTTTAGAAATTAAACTTATTCGTGGTAAGGAGAGTTAGATTTTTTTTCCTTTTTAAGCATAGATGCAAATAGGCTTCCGGTGAGGCTGCTAAACCCTCCAATAAGTGCACCAACTAAGGCAGTAGCTAATATTAATTGCATACTTGATTCTAAGCCTAGCAATGCTGCTACTTTACCACTTAATAAGCTTTGGTTGGCAGTATCAAGGCTGTTGGCTAAGAAAAACCAGAGGCCGCCCACCCCTGAAAAACCTGCTAAAAACGAATAAAACCCTTTAGTATATACTATTATTGTGGCCAGTGCTGCTCCTGCCATTACACCCCACCATGGAAGAACATATTGAGCCAGAAAGCTTAGCGTTACTACCAATATCAGTTGAATTGCGAATCGTATCATGATGCTTAGTTTAGGGGATTTAACGTTTGTTGAACTTGTGTGTGATTGGGTTCTGAATCAGGAGCTTTCATTAAGTACAAATTAAAGTATTTTCCCGCAGCCCAATCATCAATCATATCATCATAATGTACACTTCCCGGGTTGCCTGATTGCCCACCTGGGTAAACGCCATAGGCTTTTACTCCATTTGGGTCTAGTTCAACTATCATTCGCCAAGAAGGGCCGTGATTTTCGGAAGTGGCATTTACAATATTATGATTACCGCCTATTGGAATATTATAAGTACCAAAGGGCTTTAATCTTAAAAGGTGTTTAATATAGGTCTGTTTATAATCTTGCCAGTTTAGTGAAGTGGTCGAGTCCTGGGCTCTTTCATTCATCACAACGGCCATATCTTTAAATGATTTAGTAATGATATCGTACCCATTTTCCTTAGCAGTACTCGATTTTAAATCAAATAATTCAAAGTAGGGATTGTCTTTCAATAATTTAATGGTGTTATAGGCGGTTGGATACCCCAAAGCCACTTTACTTGCTTTCAATTCATCCCACGATAAACGGTAAAGTGTATCCCACCAAGCCTCATAATAAGATGCCCCTTTGGAATCAATACTATTATAAAAATTCCATTTTTTAAGCATATTTAATGCCTCTTTTTCATTAGAATTTAATGCTAATGTATCCACAACTGATAAAAAGTAAGGAAGGGATTCTGCTGCTTTTAAATTGTAATTATCATTTTGAAGTTCCATTAAATCTTCTACTACAATGCTGCTATCCATGGTGCGTAAACGGTTGTTAATCCTTCTGTTTCTATACGATTCATAGCTACGGGCTGTGATATAATACGGATAGGTAGTATCAGCAGGATATTGATTGGCCGAAGAAATAAACCCTCTCTCTGGGTTTTTATCCATTATATTCTGTTCAAACGGAATAAAGGTCCAATCATGTTTGGTGGTGCTTCCATCTAGCAAAAATTTGCCTTCTTCAAAACCTTTGTTTGGGTATTTCCCTTGTACACGCATGGCAATATCGCCTTGAGCCGAAGCAAAGGCGAAATTTTGTGCGGGAGCAGAATAATAATCCAAAGCAGCCATATAGTCTGCATGATTTTTAGCCCTGTTTAACTTGTAAAAAGCGAATGCCTCTAACGATGGATCGTGGGCAATCCAACGCAAAGCGTAGTATTTTTTCTCTGAAGAAGGATGAAATGAATCATCAAACATTACAGGGCCAAAGTGAGTATATAGCACAGTATCATAAATTGGTTCTGCACCAGCAATTTTTATTTCTTCAATTTTCTTTTCGGTTGTAACCCATTTTCCATCCAATTTATACTCATTATGGGTGTCATCCTTAAAAGTTATTTTATACCAATCCACTAAATCACGTTGGGCATTGGTTACCCCCCAGGCAATGGAATCGTTAAAACCGATAATTACGTTTGGTGAGCCGGGCAGACTTGCCCCCATTACATTTACATCGGGCGATGATAGTTGAATGGTGTACCATAAAGAGGGTAAATTCAAGCCAAGGTGAGGGTCGCTGCATAAAATAGGATTACCAGATTTTGTTTTAGAACCAGATACAGCCCAGTTATTGCTTCCATTATAAATAGTAGGTTCAGGCACCAATTTATTGGTAATTAACTCAGCTACCAGTGGTGAAGCTACAGAATCTCTACGAATGGGTTCGAAATCCCATTCGCCAGGTTTACTCACAATAGGATCTAGTGGGGTGTCCATATCGGGGTAAAGCAAATCAAATGTTTCTCTACCTAAGAGTGCCAAGGCATTGGTGTTTTGTAAATCTTTTTCGCCAAACGACAAATCATTGGCCATATATTTTAATAATAAAGCTGCTTTAAGATTAGTCCAAGGTTCTGGTTTATATCCAAGTAATTTATATTCAAAAGGCAAATCTGCTTGAGAAAGTGACTGGATATACCTATTAACCCCATCAGTATAAGCAGTTACAGCAAGTAATATTTCAGGTTCCGATTGCATCGCCTCCATAAAGTTTTCTGCGGCAAACACCATTCCTTTCCTTCGTGCTGTTCTGTCGTAATCTTGCACGCCCTTATTTACACCCAAAATTTCAGAAAGCCTTCCTGCTGCTGCGTATGTTTGAAACTCCATTTGCCATAATCGGTCTTTGGCAGTAATATACCCTTGTGCAAAATACAGGTCGTGGTTATTTTGTGCAAAAATATGCGGGAACATACTTTCATCATAAACAACAGAAACCTGTTCAGTTAGCCCCTCAAGATCTAAATGTTCATCGAATTCGGTTTCGTTTGATTCACCATTTTGCCAAAAACCAACGGTTGGCGAAAGAAAATTTCCTAAAGGAGGAGCTGAACCCAACTTTATGCTAAGAGCATAACCAAGACTAATGGTGATAACTAAAGAGAAGATAAACTTAAAAGCTTTCATAAGACAAAAATTAAAACTCTAAATTATGGATAAATAAACTATTCAGCAATTCAATATTTCTTACAAGAATAACTTTATTTGCCATTGATGAATCCAGAAAATCCAAATGAAAAAAAATGGCTTGTGTTCTACACCAAAAGCAGAGCCGAAAAAAAGACGCTAGAATACCTTCAAAAATTTGGCTTTGAGGCTTGGTTGCCAATGCATAAAGTACTTCGGCAGTGGAGTGACCGTAAGAAAAAAGTTGAGATTCCGCTATTTAACTCTTACATATTTGTGAAGGATATTGAAGCCAATATTGCAGAAATATTAAAAGTGCCTGGTATTTCTTGGAATATCCGCCATAATGGTAAGCCAGCAGTATTGCACTTAACCGAGCAAGCAACTATTCAACGATTTATTGAAACCGGTCTTACCTTAGAAACACAAGCTGTTCTGAGGTTGGAGCAAGGTCAAAAAGTACAAGTAATGGATGGCCCCTTAAAAGGTCAAATAGGCGAAGTGGAAGCCACATATAATGATGATAAATTATATGTAACTATTGAAAGCCTTGGTCAGCAAGTGATGGTATCTATCAGCAGAGGGCTGCTAAAACCTTTGTAGCTAGTTAGTTGGTATTTTTGCATAAAAAATGGGTTACCTATCCTTTAACTAATTGCATCTAATTTGGTAAAATTGATTTGATTAAGCGTAAAATCAACCTATTTTTGGTGTTACGCCTACTCTGCATTCTGTGACTGAGGAGGCGGAGCTGT
>Ga0256834_1002667_pt1 | contig 11122 bp, 9 predicted proteins | sample 4281140metaG_FD_190536 | JGI IMG/M metagenome (GOLD analysis project Ga0256834, IMG submission 190536) | Hydrothermal vent microbial communities from East Pacific Rise, Pacific Ocean - 4281-140 | ecosystem: Environmental > Aquatic > Marine > Hydrothermal vents | place: Pacific Ocean: East Pacific... | reverse complement strand
ACTTAAAAAACAAATAACCGATGTTGTTAGTTTTAATCAATTAGATGTAGATTTCATAAAAACTATTCAAGAAATTGCTTTATCATCAACAAAAATTAGTATTGATGAAATCACAAATAAATTACTTATAAGTCGCACACAGTTACACACAAAAATAAAAGTTTTAACAGGAAAATCTATTACACATTACATAAATCATATTCGTATAGAAAAATCCAAAAGATTACTAAAAGAAAGTGATTTACAAATCAATGAAATTGCTTTTGAATTAGGTTTTGAATCTCCAAATTACTTCTCCAGAATCTTTAAAAAAGAAATAGGTATTTCGCCTATTTCTTACAGAGAAACCCCTATTTTATAAGGAAAGAACAATAATGCTACTTATAAAAACAATAGTGCTACACATTTTCTTTTAGTTCATCTAATTTTGTTTGAAATATCACAATTATTATAATTTATACATCTTACTAAAATCAACTTTTAAAGCATATATGCTTTTGTAAAGGTTATAATGTAAGATAAAACATCTTAAAAAGGTGTTTTTCCTAAATATCATAAATGATGTTAAACTAATAACTACTAATTGAATAATGAAAAATAGTATTAACCCAATGAATTCATAATAAAAATGAAAAAATGAATTCAAATTTTAAACCAAATTATTAATCTAAACTATTAAAACATGAAAAAAATTACAATTTTATTAGCAATGTTGTTTATAGCAACAATTAGTTTTTCACAAACCGTTATTTACACAGAAGACTTCGAAAGTGGTGGAGCAGATTGGACAGACCAAAATCTTGGAGATGGAGATACCTTATGGGCATTTGATTCAATGGTAGTCCCTGGTGGCGGTGCAACAAATGATTTCCCTACATTAGCAGCTACTTTTGATGATGATGCAGCTGCGGATGATGGTCAGCACGATTACAGACAACTTTGGCATGGACCAGAAGATGTATCAACTTATGGTAATGTTATTTTAACTTATGATTATGCATTTAATGTTAATGGTGCTGATAATAACCAATTATTACACATAAGTTTATGGGATAATACAAATAGTGCTTGGATCAATATTAAAACTTATGGTGTAGATACAGATCCAACAACAGATTCTATTGATGTTTCTGCAGCAATGTTATCGAACCCAGGTATTGATCCAAATAACTTATTCTTTGGTTTTGGTTATGATGACATAGACGCAGGTTGGGATTGGGGTGCAGGTATTGACAATGTGATATTATCAGGTAATGTACAACCTGTAAATGACTCAATTTTTATACATACGGCAACTGCAGCAAATATTGGCGGTCATATTACTACAATCAGTCATCCTGATTTAGATGGTAATCCAGGTGCTCAAATTATTGTAACTCATAACTGGAACCCAGGTGGTACTGGCGGTATATATAATGATAATGTAGATGGTGTTTGGTATGATGGTTCTAATTGGACTATTTTTAATGAAGATATTACTCCTATGGTTGAAGGCGCTTCATTTAATATCTATATAGCTGGTAATGATTCTAATGTTATTACTCATGTTGCTACTGTAGCAAATCAAAATGGTAACGAAAATTATTCTTATATTGACAATCCTAATACAAACGGAAACCCTAATGCAAATTTAGTAATTGATAATTATTGGAATCCAAATAGTGTCTATAATGTTTTTAATTATGGTCTTTTTTATGATACAACTTTTAATCAATGGGTGATTTATTCTGAAAACTTAACTGCAATACCTGTTGGCGCTGCTTATAATGTTATAATCTCTCCATCAAACAACAATGTAGAGACATTTAGACATGAAGCTACAGCAGCTACTAATAGTGGTAATATTACTATTATTGATAATGTATTATTAAATGGTAAACCAAATGCAGTATTTGTTTTTAGTCATAATTGGGGATCAGGTGGTGATAGTTCTAATGTAATAGTAAATAAAACACAAGCTGTTTGGTATAATGGAAGCAATTGGTCTATATATAATGAAGACTTGAGTAGTATGGACGATAATTCATTATATAACATTGTAGTAATGAATTCTGAAGTGGCTGCAACAAACACAAATGAGTTAATTAATTTCACAATCTATCCAAACCCAGTTAAAAATAATTTAACTATAGATTCACAAGAAGAAATTACTAAAATAGAAATATATAATTTATTAGGGCAACAAGTAAAATCTTCAAATCCAAAAGCAACCAATTTCACGATGGATTTAAGTGAACTAAATGCGGGTATTTATATGGTTAAAATCATATCAAACGACAAGCATTCTAGTCAAAAAATTATAAAACAATAAATTTAAGTTAATATATATAGTTTAATTGTTATATAATATTTATTGCCTTTAATAAAAGAGGAGATTTTAATTAATCTCCTCTTTTTTATGTTAAAAAAATACTATGTGTTAAATTTAGATAATATAAAACTTTTATACCTATATTTATCTGCTCAAAATATTGACAGAAATGAAAAGATTAATTTTATTACTATTATTTATAGGTTTTAATAGTATTGCACAAGAATATTTTCCGAAAAATAATGGTATTAAAACACCAAATAGTAATTACACGGTTTTTACAAATGCAAATATTCAAAAAACTCCAAATGAATTATTAAAAAATACAAGTTTATTAATTAAAGGAACTAAAATTATAGCAATTGGTACAAATATAAACATCCCAAAAAACACTAAAATTATAGATTTAAATGGTTTATACATATATTCATCTTTTATAGATATTTACAGTGATTTCGGTCTGAAAAATCCAAAAAAACATACCAAAAAATGGTTTGAATATCAATGGAATTCTAACAGAGATGGATTTTATTGGAACGATCATATAAGACCAGAAACTAACGCATACACAACTTATGATTTTGATGAAAAAAAGGCAAAAGAATTATTAAAATTAGGTTTTGGCACTGTAAACACACACATTCATGATGGCATTGCACGTGGCACTTCTGTAATAACTGTATTAAATAATTCCGAAAAAAATAACGTTAGTATTCTTGCGCAAAAAGGAGCGCAACACTTTAGTTTTAAAAAAAGTATCACTTCAAAACAAAACTATCCAAGTTCCTTAATGGGTTCTATGGCATTGTTGCGACAATTTTTTAACGATGCAAATTGGTTTTCTAAACAAAAAAATGGAAGCGACATTTCTATACAAGCATATTTAGATAATAAAAACCTACCTATTATTTTTGAAGCAAATGATAAACTAAGTAGTTTACGTGCTAGTAAAATAGCGAAGCAATTTAATTTAGATTTTATACTTAAAGGTAGCGGCAATGAATTTGAAAGAATAGAAGAAATAAAAAACACAAACGCTTCATATATTATACCTATAAATTTCCCTAAACCGTATGATGTTAGCAATCCGTATGCCGCAGATAAAATTGCTTTAAGTGATTTGCGTTTTTGGAATCAAGCACCAAATAATCTAACTGTTTTAGAGAAAAATAATGTAGAATTTGCATTAACCTTAGCAAATTTAAAAGATAAAAAAGATTTTAATAAAAATCTTCTAAAAGCAATTAAATTAGGTTTTTCTAAAGAAACTGCATTAGCCAGTTTAACTACAATTCCAGCAGAATTATTAAGGAAATCTAATGAAATAGGTTCTTTAAAAGCAGGAAGTTTCGCCAACTTTTTAATTACTTCAAAACCAATTTTTGATAAAGAAAATATTATATATGAAAACTGGACGCAAGGATCAAAAAATATTATTAATGATAGAAATATTATTCCGTTAAACGGAAAATACAGTTTAGCAATTTCGGATAAATTTTACGATTTAAAATTAAGTGGAAAACCTATAAAACTAAAAGCAAAACTAGAATTGGATTCTTTAGAAATCAAATCAAAATTAACTTATAAAAATAATTGGTTTAGTTTAATATTTAATCCGTTAGACACTACAAAAACTGAATTTGTTAGGCTAACAGGTAAAGTGAATAACGCCAAAAAAATAAAAGGAAAAGCAATTTTAGAAAATGGAGAAGAAACTAGTTTTATACTTTCCAAAATTAATTCCGATAAGGAAGAAAATGATAAAAATGATAAAAATAAAAATCAGCAAAAATCTGCGGAATCTGCGAGATCTGCGGGAGAAAAAGAACCAAAAATCTTCCCAACAACCTACCCAAACATAGCATACGGAAATAAAGAAAAACCAACACAAGAAAATATCATCATTAAAAATGTGACGGTTTGGACAAATGAAAAAGAAGGAATTCTTAAAAACAAAGATGTAATTCTTAAAAATGGTAAGATTTTTAAAATCGTCAATGCAGGTACATTCAAAAAACAAGGTTTTAAAGAGATTGATGGCACAAATAAACACCTAACCGCAGGAATTATAGACGAACATTCACACATTGCAATTTCTAATGGTGTAAATGAAGGCGGACAAAATAATTCTGCTGAAGTTACCATTCAAGATGTGGTGAAATCTAATGATATAAATATCTATCGTGATTTGGCTGGTGGCGTAACAACTTCGCAATTATTACATGGTTCAGCAAATCCAATTGGTGGTCGCGCAGCATTAATAAAATTAAAATGGGGCGAAAACCCTGATGTAATGCAATACAAAAATCATAAATTTATAAAATTTGCTTTAGGCGAAAATGTCAAACATTCAAGAACACCTTTTAATTCGCGTAGATTTCCACAAACAAGAATGGGCGTTGAACAAGTTTTTGTTGGTAATTTCACAAGAGCAAAAGAATATGATACAGCAAAAAAAGCAGGTAAAAAACCACGATACAATGAAGAGTTAGAAGTATTAGCAGAAATACTAAACAAAGAAAGATTTATTACCTGTCACTCTTATGTACAATCCGAAATAACCATGTTAATGCGTGTTGCAGAGCAATTTAATTTTAGAATAAATACATTTACACATATATTAGAAGGTTATAAAGTTGCCGATAAAATGAAAAAACATGGTGTTGGCGGATCTACATTTTCCGATTGGTGGGCATATAAATTCGAGGTAAACGATGCTATACCATATAACGGCGCAATTATGCACAAACAAGGTATTACGGTTGCATTTAATTCCGATGATGCAGAAATGTCTAGACGAATGAATCAAGAAGCAGCAAAAGCGGTAAAATATGGCGATGTTTCGGAAGAAGAAGCATGGAAATTTGTAACCTTAAACCCTGCAAAATTATTACATATTGATGATCGAGTTGGTAGTATTAAAACTGGCAAAGATGCCGATGTGGTACTTTGGAGTGACAATCCTTTATCTATTTACGCTAAAGCGGAAAAAACTATCATAGAAGGAACTATTTATTTTGATATAGACCAAGATAAGTTGCAACAAAAAGCAATATCAGAAGAACGTAATGAATTAATCAATCTAATGTTAGCAGAGAAAAATTCAGGAGTTAAAACACAAAAACCAAAGAAAAAAGAAGAGAAATTATACCATTGTGATTCTGAAGGTTGGTAAGTTTCGACTAAAAGACTAAAACTAGTCAACTTATATGAACTTTAATGCCTTATATGGTAAAAAAAAGACAAAATAACATGAAAAATATAATATTTCTATTACTACTAATTCCAACGATAATATTCGCCCAACAAACACCAGCAAAAAAACAAAATGGTATTGTTACCATTCACGGAGCAACCGCACACATTGGTAATGGCGAAGTCATTGAAAACAGTTTAATAATGTTCGAAAACGGAAAAATAACCTTAGTTACCGATGCTACATTAACAAAAAAAGCATATTTAGGCACCATTATTAATGCCGAAGGAAAACATGTGTATCCAGGTTTTATAGTACCAAATTCCACTTTAGGCTTAGCAGAGATAGATGCTGTAAAAGCAACTCTAGATCAAGGTGAAATAGGCCGAATGAATCCACACATACGTAGTATTATAGCATATAATACCGAATCGAAAGTAACAGAAACCATTAAAGCAAATGGTATGTTAATAGCACAAATAACACCAAGAGGCGGCAATATTTCTGGCACTTCGTCTATTGTACAATTTGATGCTTGGAATTATGAAGATGCACTTATAAAAGAAGATGATGGTATTCATTTAAATTGGCCAGCATCTTTTAGACGTTCAGGTTGGTGGGCAGAACCTGGACCAATTGTAGAAAATAAAAATTATGTGAAAGATGTACAAAGAATAAAAGATTTTTTTAGTGATGCAAAAGCAAACAATAAAGAAACCATCGATTTAAAGAACAAAGCAATGCAAGGTATTTTTAATGGTTCGCAAACCTTATTTATTCATGCAAATGGCGAAAAAGAAATCGTAGAAGCAATTGATTTTAAAAATGAATTTAATATTAAAAACCTTGTTATCGTTGGCGGATTTGATGCATATAAAGTTACCAATCTCTTAAAAGAAAATAATGTTCCAATAATATTAAAGAGAATTCATGCGTTACCAACCGCAGAAGATCAAGATATAAAACTACCATTTAAATTGCCAAAATTATTAGATGATGCTGGTATTTTAGTAGCATTAGATGTTGCTGGCGGAAGAATGGAACGTATGCAAACAAGAAATCTACCTTTTTATGCTGGTACCGCAGTTGCATACGGTTTAGATTACGAAAAAGCAATTGCAATGTTAACTTTAAATACCGCAAAAATTTTAAAGATTGATACTAAAGTTGGTTCATTAGAAGTTGGTAAAGATGCAACCTTATTTATCTCGGAAGGCGATACTTTAGATATGCGAACTAATAAAGTAATAAGTGCGTATATACAAGGTAGAAATATTAGTTTAGATACACATCAAAAACAATTATATAAAAAATACACCAATAAATATTCTCAAAAATAAAAATGGTAGTTTTGCCAACTTAAATATTAAACTCAGTATTCATGAAAATCAAATTAATTATATTAGTTCTTTTAGTAACCATAGTAAGTTGTAAAAAAGATAAAAAAAATAGTATAGAAGATATTACAACTACTAAAAATGTTGTTTTTAAAATTAATGACGGCAAAAATTGTTTTAAAGAAATTATAGAAAACAGAACGATTAAAAACAAAAAGGAAGTTGTAGAAACCAATGAGTTAATCATTAATTTAGACATTAATGGCAATAACGTTTCTGGTAATTTTGATTATATTCCGTTTGAAGAAAAAGTAAATAAAGGTAATTTTACTGGTATTATTAAAGATAATATAGCAACAACAATTTGCCTTTTTAATCAAAATGGAAATCTTAAAAAAGAAGAAGTTGTTTTTAAAATCGAAGAAAATAAAATTTCAATTTTAGGTGGTGAAAAACAAGAAATTGACGGCATTTGGAAATTTAAAGATATTTCTAAAGGATTTTATATGAATGAAATACCTAGAGTAAATTGTAATTAATCGATTTTGGAACAATAATTGAATACTAAAATTTGAAAAACTAAGTTATCTTATAAAACGAATTCAATTATGAAAATAATAGTAGCTATAGTGCTGTTTTTTGTGGTTTCAACTACAAATGCGCAAAAAACAAATCAGTTTGATGCCAATAATAAACGTCATGGTATTTGGCAAAAAAAATACAATAATGGTAGAATTAGATATCAAGGCGAATTTAATCATGGTAAAGAAATAGGTATATTTAAATCCTATTCCGCTGCTTCATCAGATCATCCGACAGTAATTAGGGAATTTAATGCCACTAATGATATTGCCAATGTAAAATTTTATTCAAAATCTGGTAAATTAAAAAGTACTGGTAAAATGGCTAAAAAAAACAGAATAGGCAAATGGTTATATTATCATAATGATGGCAAGACTATTATGCAAGAAGAATTCTACATTAATAATATTTTAAATGGTGATTATAAAACTTTTTACTCAAATAAAAAACCAACTATTTTAACCTTTTATCAAAATGGAAAAATTCATGGTAGTTATAAAAGGTATTCGGTTAACAACCATATTTACCAAGATTTAACTTATGTTAATGGTAAATTAGAAGGCGAAGCGACTTACTATGATAGATTAACAGGTATTATTAGAGAAAGTGGCAATTACCATAATGATCTAAGAATTGGTTCTTGGAAAATTTATATTGATGGTGAATATTCACACTCTATTGATGCAGAAAAACCGAAACATTAAATTTATTAAAAAGGGTGTTTTTCCCCTTTTACAGAATTATAAAGCACCTTATATTTGTCGTATGAAAACCGATTTAGAGTTGGGAAGTTGCTGAAAAAAAATTAAATATATAGTTGTTAGTTGAACTACCAAAAATATAAATTATTTATAATTTATTTTGGTAGTTTTTTTTATTCAAAACCTTAGCGTATTTTTGCAACCTTAAAATTAGATACGTGAAAAAAGTAGTTATTGGTCTTTCTGGCGGAGTAGATTCTAGTGTTGCAGCATATTTATTGCAACAACAAGGTTGTGAGGTTATTGGTTTATTCATGAAAAATTGGCATGATGAATCGGTTACTATTTCTAATGAGTGTCCGTGGTTAGAAGATAGTAATGATGCTATGTTGGTTGCTGAAAAATTAAATATTCCTTTTCAGGTAGTTGATTTAAGTGCGGCATATAAAGACCGTATTGTCGATTATATGTTTAACGAATATAAAATGGGCAGAACACCAAACCCAGACGTTTTATGTAATCGTGAAATCAAATTTGATGTTTTTATGAAAATCGCATTAAGTTTAGGTGCAGATTATGTTGCCACAGGTCATTATTGTAGAAAAGGAATTATTGATGTTAAAGGAACAGAAACCTATCAATTATTAGCAGGAAAAGATACCAATAAAGATCAATCCTATTTTTTATGTCAATTATCGCAAGAGCAATTATCTAAAACATTATTTCCTATTGGCGAATTAACCAAACCCGAAGTACGAAAAATTGCAACGGAATTAGATTTAATTACAGCAAATAAAAAAGATTCACAAGGTTTATGTTTTATTGGTAAAGTGAAATTACCCGATTTTTTACAACAAAAATTACAACCAAAAGAAGGTAATATTATAACGATAGCAAAAGATTCCGAAATATTTAATCGAGTAATTCCTGAATTTAAGAATAAGGAAGAAGAGTTACAATTTTTTGCAACAAAATATACCTATAATGAATCTGACGGAAAAATAGTAGGTAAACATCAAGGAGCACATTATTTCACCAAAGGACAACGAAAAGGACTTGCCGTTGGCGGTACAAAAGAACCTTTATTTGTAATTGAAACCGATGTAAATACAAATACTATTTATACTGGCGAAGGCAAAACTCATAAAGGTTTATATAGAAAAGTACTTTTTATAACCAATGAAGAACTGCATTTTATAAGAACGGATTTAGCATTAAAAAGCAACGAATCTTTAAAAGTAAAAGCAAGAATACGTTATAGACAGCCTTTAGAAAATGCTGAAATTTTTAAAATCGATAATGGTTTATATGTTGCTTTTGAAAATGAACAATCTGCAATAACCGAAGGTCAATTTGCTGCTTGGTATTTAGAAGATGAGTTAATTGGTAGTGGTGTTATTTCTTAGGTTTTAAATTTTAAAATACAACCCCTGATTATTCGTTTAAAAAAATGATGCAGTTTTAATTTTCTATTCTTTTATTACCAATTTCATCAATTTCACTAACTGATTTTTTAATTTTATTTTTCCACTTTTTTTCTAAAAAATAATGAAAAACAACAGACGCAGAAATCCCAAAAATTAATGCTATAAACATTAATTCTATATTTCCAAAATTAATTGTACCATCAAATAAAAAACCAATAATTCCAATCAATAACCCTCTAAAAAAAGTACCTAAATAATAAACAACAACGCTAATAATTGCGTATAACCAACTATTTTCGTTATATTCTTCTGCTAATTTATAAAATTATTACCTATATAGATAATTAATTGCTAACATTATTATATTTTACATCTCCATATTATGATACACATTTTGTACATCATCATCTTCTTCTAATTTTTCTAATAATTTCTCCACATCTGCTTGTTGTTCTTCAGAAACCTTTTTTGTAGTTGTTGGTATTCTTTCAAATCCTGAAGATAATATTTCTAATTTTTTTTCTTCTAAATAATCTTGAACACCACCAAATTGTTCAAAAGGTGCGTAAATAATAATACCATCATCGTCTATAAAAACTTCTTCTACTTCAAAATCCATTAAATCTAATTCTAATTCTTCCAAATCTAAATCATCATTTTTTTCAATTCTAAAATTACAAGTTCTGTCAAACATAAAAACTACCGAACCAGAAGTACTCATATTTCCATCGGTTTTACTAAAACAAGCGCGTACATTTGCTACAGTTCTATTATTATTATCGGTTGCTGTTTCTACTAAAACTGCAATACCATGCTGTGCATAACCTTCAAAAAGCACTTCTTTATAATCTGCTTGATCTTTATCGGTTGCTTTTTTAATGGCACGTTCTACGTTTGCCAATGGCATATTTGCTGCCTTTGCATTTTGAATTACCGCACGTAATCTTGAATTTGCTTCTGGATTAGATCCGCCTTCTTTTACTGCCATAACAATATCTTTACCAATACGTGTAAAGGTTTTTGCCATTGCAGACCAACGTTTCATTTTTCTTGCTTTTCTAAATTCGAATGCTCTTCCCATGTTTGGATTTTATAATTTTAAATGTTGGATTTTTAATTTTGAATAACTCAATATTAATTCTAAATAAACTTATTGCAAATATAAAGATTATGTCAGTTTCTTACAAATGTTTGTTTGGTTTTGATGTTTCTAATTATTGCTATTCGATAAAGACAATAGACCGCTTCGCTTATAAGACATAAGACGAAAGATTAAATCGTTAATTAACTGACAATAAAGTATCGTTACAAAGAACGCACAAAGGAAAGTAAACAGAAAGATTCAGAAAGTTTTTTGAAACTCATCTCTTTTCGTTAATACGTCACTTACTTTTACCCAAAACTTTTCACCTAAAACCCTTAAGTTACTCCACAACTTCGGCATCAATATAAACATCTTGATAAGGCCATTCATCTTTCCCTGTTCTTAGTTTGGTAATTTTATCAATAATTTGCATTCCTTTAATTACTTCGCCAAAAACGGTATGTTCACCATTTAAATGATGTTC
>Ga0256834_1002666_pt1 | contig 11122 bp, 8 predicted proteins | sample 4281140metaG_FD_190536 | JGI IMG/M metagenome (GOLD analysis project Ga0256834, IMG submission 190536) | Hydrothermal vent microbial communities from East Pacific Rise, Pacific Ocean - 4281-140 | ecosystem: Environmental > Aquatic > Marine > Hydrothermal vents | place: Pacific Ocean: East Pacific... | reverse complement strand
AGTTTAGGTAAATAGAATGGATGCAATCCAGAAATAACAATAATATCTTTTGGTTCTATTCTTGAAGGTGCAGTAAACTTCCCCGTGCCATGGTCATATTCACTTCTATAAATAGCCCTATTTTGCTTTAATTCATTTATTCCATCTGCTTGCTTATGAATATAGTTTGCTTTAGGGTCTAAATGAGTAAATTTATCCCAATTTTCATCTCCTCTTTCCCACTTATGTTCACCATCACCTTCTATTTCTAACAATTTATCTCTAAAAATAAGAGTCAAGTTTGTAAGAAGAAGACTTTTCCCTACACCACTATCACCACCAATACCTATAGCTAAGTTTTTCTTTTGTCTATAAAGAGAATTCATTTCAATACTATATGTATAAGCCACAACAACAATAAGAGTCATTACCTCAAGAAATGTATAGAAAATATTTCTTAAATTTTCATTATCAATTTTCAAACCAATTGGTATATTTAAAAACTGAACTATAGAAGATTTTTCTTCATAAAAAAATATAAAAAATATAAAATAAAAAATAGTAAATAAAAAATAAAACATTAATGATTTCCCTTGATTCTCATGTTTTATGAGATAAATAGCCAAATAGGGAATCATATATACATATAATTCTGGACGAGGGAAAATAAACAATATACCAACAGTAAATAATAGACCAAAATATAAATACAATAGTTGTTCATTAACTTGCTTTTGATTAAAAAAGTAATAATAAACCAATAATACGGAAGATAATGAAACTAATATTTTAACCTCACCTATGCTAAATACTGCCCCATCAAATGACTCTTTTGATGATATAATAACCATTGAAATAAAATCACCACTTAACATATAAGGTATATTAAATAATAAAAATATAAATAAAGCTACAACAATATATTTGATTGTCTCTTGTATATTTTCTTTACTATATATAAAGTAAAAAATAATTGGCAAAACAATTATCATATATATTTCTGAGGATATTGCAAGTCCTAAAAATACTGCAGAGTATATTAACTCTTTTCTTACTATTAACATATATGCAGTCAACATAAGTAATGCTGTAGATACGATAGTAAAATGTACATTTATATATGTCATATATATTATAATTGGATTAAGGAAATAATAAATATAAATATTTTTTCTATACATCATAAATATTTTAAGTAAAACATAAAGAATTATAAAATCACTAATGACTAACGGTAGTTTAAATATTATATTTATAACAAGCATAGAATCTATATTGAAAAAATTCACTATAAATGCCAAAATATAAAATATATATATTAAGAATATATCAAATGGATGTTCTGAAAAGTTGTTATAAAAATGTGATTCTATAATATTGTCATGCTCTAGGAAATATAGAAAAATATCATCTGTATTGTTTGTGCTAAATAGTCCAAGTAAAACAATCTTAAATAACAACATAATACCAATTTTTGAACTAAATACATTTGACATTTGACACTATTTCCTCTATATATTTTAATAATTTATTTTTTAATCATTTAAGTTATAAAAATTGTTTTCTTTCTTAAATGTTTTTCTTATTGTTTTTTTATTTTCTATTTTAATATCTCCATTTTTTTCTACAATAGTATAATGAAGCATCATTACTATCCAAAAAAGAGGATACTCAAAATATGTTTCAGAAATCAATAGTAACATCACAATTAAGACTATTGAACCCCCCATATAATTACCATTTCCCCAATGATATTTACTAAATTTTGAAAATGAGCTATACATAAGAAAAAGCATCCAAAAAAACATTGGTAAACCTACTCGTACTAGAATATCTGTACTACCAACTGTTCTAATGTCTGATATTTCTTCGGTATCGTACATGGTTGTAAATCTTGTTTCATTATGAAAACCACGACCAATTAATTCATGTCCTTGAAAGTCACGCCAGTCTTTTAACATACTAGCAAACCTATCTGTACTTTCACCCTCCAAATTTTCTGTATTTACTAATGCCTTAGCTTCTTCAAACTGCATTTCAATTTTTTCACCTAAGAAATCTAAATTTGTATAGGCTAAATATCCCACAAAAAACATTGAAAAAGCTAATACTCCTTTAAGTGCTATATTTTTCACTTCCCTATTGAATATAAATGCCAAAAATATTAAAACGGTAATATATCCTGTTGATGATTGAGTTGTCAATATAGCTAAAATCAAAATAATACTTATCTTATTATTCAACTCCGGTTTCTTCAAATAATTAATAACCAGTGCTAGTATTAAATACCCAGAAAATGCACCCATCTCCCAAAATGGTCCAGAACTTCTAAAGTCATGCCCTGGTACTATGGTATATAAACCCATAATATTAAATCTAGCCTGAACTCCATCTTCAATCCTTGAATAAAATACTAAGTGATTTAAAAGAAAATCACTAAATCCAGGAATAAATAAAATAGGTATAAAGAACATAAAACTAACTATTGAAATATAATACATAACCTTAACAAATTTATCTGAAAAGTCTGAAACACTCTTTAAAATAAAATAAGCTACTAAAATCCTAATGTACACACCAGCATATGTAAAGGCCGGAAAAAAATCAAATTTAAATATTTGTAAAATAAATATAACAGTTAAGCCAATAAGAAAATAAACAAATGTCATGTCAAATTTTATTTTTCTATAAAAAAATAAAATTGTAGCAAATATAAACACTGTAAATAGGGCTATTCTATTAGTAAATAGAAGATTTCCTGAAACAAAAACAAGTGCCAGCACCATAAAGTAATCTATTATTGTATTAATACGCATTATACTTCGCTCCTTTTATTTAAGAACTATTTAACCTGTATAGATTAAATAATTTCTTTTTTCATAATATAGTATACTCTAAACCCAACACTGACTAATGTATAAACGACCAATGAAAACGCTACTATATAAATATTTTTTGTTACATAAGCTGCAAATGTTATAAATATAACATATATAATTGAGGCATATATTAAACTTATATTTGCCTCTTTTATATATCCATAAGCTGCAAGTAATGGATAACCAATTAAAGAGTTAATCACACCAAATACTGTTCCACTAAACATAATTAAAAATATGTAACTCATTATCTCATTATTAATATTAAAAACTAATAATAAAATTTCTTTATAAAAAAAGAGTAGAGGGATTAACAATATTGTTGCTCCTAAAACAACAAGAGAAAAAGCCTTCTTAAAAAAAATAATATTTTTTGTTCTACTCATATAAGGATAAATCGTTTGGGCAACTATTCCTCCTAAGCTCATAAATGCATAATAAAGTTTTTCAATCATAGAGTAATATCCGACTATTGTATTTCCAAAAGTCATACCAATGATAGTAATAGCATAATATCTACTTCCATCATTTGCTACACGTGATAAAAAGAATGCATAACTATCTTTTAAATGTAACAGAAACTCTTCCTTTGTTGGTAGCACAATAGTTATTTTATATAAACTAAATACTAACCATAATGAATATAGTCCTCCAAATACTGTACCCAGTGTATTTAAAAGAGGAACATAGATATAATCATCACTCTCTTTTACTAGAACAAATATCAAAATAGTAAATAGTACTCTAGATACAAAATTAATATATGTTATATACTTCATTCTCTCCATCCCTTGGAAAAACCATGTAGGAAAAAGTAAATTACCAAATACAAAACCAAATGTTACATAATAGAGTGTTATATGCTCACTTAAAGTATCTACAAAAATAAGTAATAAAGTGAGCATGATATAAGAAAAAATAAATAATAATATTTTTATAAACATAACCGTTGAGAATATTTTAGATACTTTTTCTAAATTATCTCTATTCATTGATATTTCTCGAGTTGCAGACAATTCAAATCCAAAACTAACTAGAATATTGAAATACATAATAATAGAAAGAGAAAAACTAATTAATCCAAAATTTTCAACACCCAATACTCTGACCAAATAAGGTAGAGTAAATAAAGGTAAGAACATATTTAATGCTTGCAATACAGATAATGAAAAGAAATTTGATATTAATGCTTTCTTATCTTCTAAAGCTGCCATTTAATCTCTCTTTATTGTTGATCAATATACCAGGCATACATTGTTGCTATACCCTCTTGCAATTCAACCTTGTGTTTCCATCCTAAACCATGTAGTTTTGAAGGGTCTGTTAATTTAATCATCGTTCCATCTGGTTTCTCTGTATTAAAATAGAGTTCACCCTCAAATCCAATAATCTCTTTGATTGTCTCTGCAAGCTCTTTAATAGAAATATCTACACCCGTACCAATATTGATATGTGTGTTTCTAATCTCTTGATGCTTACTTTTTGTCGGTTCGCAAGAGCTATTATCGCCCTCTTGGCTCTCGTAAGTATCTTTAAAGTCTCTGCTTTCAAGTAAGTAAACACAGGCATCAGCCATATCTTCGCTGTACAAGAACTCTCTTCTTGGATTACCTGTTCCCCATATCTCTACGCGATTTTCATCGACACCGAAACCTGATAAATAAGATTTAGCTTCTTCTAAAGAATCAACACCCAAGTCAGTAACTACTTCATCATTTTTACCTTCGTTAAGAAGTTTAGCCAAATGAATTTTTCTAATAAGTGCTGGAAGTACATGAGAAGTCTCTAAATCAAAGTTGTCATAAGGTCCATAGAGGTTCGTAGGCATAACTGAGACGAAGTTTGTTCCATACTGAATATTGTAACTTTCACACATTTTGATTCCTGCTATTTTAGCAATAGCATAAGGCTCATTGGTGTACTCTAAAGGAGAGGTCAAAAGACAATCTTCTGGCATTGGTTGAGGTGCTTCTTTTGGGTAAATACACGTTGAACCTAAAAAAAGTAGTTTCTCTACGCCATGCACATAAGCTTGATGAATAACAGAGTTTTGAATCTGTAGATTTTCATAAATGAAATCTGCACGGTAAGTATTGTTCGCAACAATACCCCCTACTTTTGCAGCAGCCAAAATAACATACTCTGGCTTCTCTGCTTTAAAAAACTCTCCAACAGCATTACCATTGGTCAAATCTAACTCAGAATGAGTTCGGTAAACCAAATTGGTATAACCTTTTGACTCAAGGTTTTTTACAATAGCAGAACCAACCAAACCTCGGTGTCCTGCTATGTATATTTTGCTATCTTTTTTCATACTATGACCTACTCAAAGTAATTCATAGTTGTGTATCCACCATCTTTAAGATACTGATCTTTTGTCATAAGTTTTAAGTCACTTTGCATCATGTCATTAACCAATGTTTCAAGCTTATACTCACGTTTCCAACCAAGTTTTGTCTCAGCTTTTGTTGGGTCACCAAGAAGTAAATCAACCTCTGTTGGTCTAAAGTACTGAGGGTCAACAGCAACAACTTCTCTTCCAATCTCTAGTTGGTAATCAGGATTTGAACAAGATACTACGTAACCTTTTTCATCAACACCTTCACCTTTAAACTCTAACTCAACACCTGCATAAGCAAATGACATTCTTACAAAGTCTCTAACTGTAGTTGTTGTTCCAGTTGCGATAACCCAGTCTTCTGGCTCATCAGCTTGAAGAATTAACCACATCATTTTGATATAATCTTTAGCATGTCCCCAGTCTCTTTTTGCATCAAGGTTACCAAGGTAAAGTTTATCTTGCAGACCAAGTGCAATTTTTGAAGCTGCTCTTGTAATTTTTCTAGTTACAAAAGTCTCACCTCTAACTGGTGACTCATGGTTAAACAAAATACCATTACAAGCAAACATATCATATGCTTCTCTGTAGTTTACTGTAATCCAATAAGCGTACATTTTAGCTACAGCATAAGGACTTCTTGGGTAAAAAGGTGTGGTCTCACTCTGTGGAGTCTCTTGAACTTTTCCGTAAAGCTCAGAAGTACTTGCTTGGTAAATTCTAGTTTTTTTAGTAAGTCCAAGTAGTTTAACAGCTTCTAAGATTCTAAGTGTACCTGTACCATCTGCATTTGAAACGTACTCAGGTGTCTCAAAAGAGACAGCAACATGACTCATTGCAGCCAAGTTATAAATCTCATCTGGTTGAGTCTCTTGAATAATTCTTGTAAGGTTCATAGAGTCTGTCATTTCACCATAATGTAAAATAAGGTTTCTATTTTCTACATGTGGATCTTGGTATAAATGGTCAATTCTATCTGTGTTAAAAAGTGAAGATCTTCTTTTTAAACCATGTACTATGTACCCTTTTTTAAGTAAGAATTCTGCTAAATAACTTCCATCTTGTCCTGTAATTCCTGTAATTAGTGCTACTTTTTGTTCTGCCATGTTTGTTCTCCTATATAATTTTAATTTATTTTTGTTTTTTTAATTTTCTCTCTGAAAATCATCTTCTAACCGAATGATATCATCTTCACCGGTATACTCTCCTACCTGAGCCTCAATAAGCACAACAGGTATTTTTCCTTCGTTTTCTAATCTATGTATCTCTCCCATTTTAATATAGGTCGACTCATTAGGTCTAATTAATTTCTTTTCATCACCTACTGTTACAGTGGCCGTTCCACTTACAACTATCCAGTGTTCATTTCTATGGAAATGCTTCTGTAAAGAGAGTCTTTTCCCCTCATTTACTATAATTCTTTTAATCTTATAATTCTTTGTCGAAAGTAACACTTCATATGTACCCCAAGGTCTATGAGCCAAAGTATGGATCTTAGTCAAATCAGAGTTTTTCTCTTTTAACTTTGCTACCACATTTTTAACTTTTTGTGTAGACTCTTTTTTAGATATCAACAATGCATCAGGGGTATCAATAATTACCAAATCTTCTATATCTATAGTAGCTACTTGCTTATTAGAGATAATAAGATTATTTGATGAATCAATAGCTATCGGAGTACAATCATCTGGTGTCATTTTTTCAATTTCTGTTGAAAGTGCATTAAAGTCACCCAAGTCACTCCACATTATATCAGAAGGGATAACTTTTACTCTATCTGAACTCTCCATAACAGCATAATCTATACTATCCTCAGGGATATTTAACATATCTTCAGTTTTTATTTTAAATTGACTATCTGTTATATTTAGTTTTTTATCAAAAGCAATTTCAGATGTTTTATAAATTTCAGGTGAGTATTTTCTTAACTCTTCTAAGAAAACTCCTGCCTTAAACATAAACATTCCACTATTCCAATAATAGTTTCCTTTTTCAAGATAAGATTTAGCTGTTTCTAAATCTGGTTTCTCTTTAAAACTTTTAACATCAAGACCATCTGCTTCTATATATCCAAAACCTGTCTCTGGATAAGAAGGTGTAATTCCAAAAGTAACCAAATTATTATTTTCAACTTCTTTTGTAGCTTTTAAAATTACTTTTTTATACGCTTCTTCATCTTTAATTAAATGATCAGAAGGAGTGACTAGAACAATCTCTTCAGGATTTAGTGCCATACATGCCAATGCTATTGCCGGTGCCGTATTTCTACCTACTGGCTCTAACATATATGCTGAACTACCTACCTCTCCTGAAACCTCTTCTTCTTGCTCCAATGCTAAAAAATATTGTTCACTATTTGAAACAATAAAGTTTGAATCACAAAGAATAGAGTTTCGTTCTAATGTAAGCTGAAACAGTGATTTATTATCAAATAACTTAATAAACTGTTTCGGATACAACGTCCGACTTAACGGCCATAGTCTTGTTCCTGAACCACCACATAAAATAATATTTACCATACTATATATCACCTATTACTTTAAATTTTATTATTAACTATATTTTAAAAATATTTTTCAATTTTATTGACTTATCTTACAACTATTTTTTATTAAAATTTCTATTAAATTAGTCGAGATTATTATACCCCCTATCTTCTTAAATTATGTTAAATATTAATTAGGAAAATTAATTTTTAAGAATCAGTAATTTTATACTCAACATAGAAATAATAACTTCAAGAAGACTCGCCAATATCACTGCATAATAATCATAATGGTCTATCATCTCTTTTTCTACACCAATGGTTGCGATGGCAATCATCAGTGTTAAAGGCATTGAAAGAGCAAAACCACTTAAAAGAGCATTTCTTTTTCCTATTAATGTGACTAAGGTATATGCAGCCAATATTCGTATAGAAAACATCAGTCCCAATAACACAACTGTTGTTATTAAAACTTGAGGTATTAGAATATTTGCTAAACCAAATGATGCACCAACATGAATAAAAAATATAGGTACTAAAAAACCAAAACCAAAACTTGACATTTTCTCTTCAAGGCTATGCCTGTGATGAAAAAATGTAGAGATAAAAAGCCCAGCAATAAAAGCACCAAAAGCCAGCTCTAAATGCAACTGCTTCATAATAGCAATCATAATGAAAAAAAGCCCCATAGCCAATCGCAAGTCTTGATACTTCCCATCATCATGAGGCATCAGTGTGGTTTTAAATTCAGGATACCACCAAAAAAGTAATCTAAAAAAAAGATAGAGGGCTATAATAACCACCATAAAACCAAAAAGCTGAACGATTTTATAAAAGAGTTCTTCCCCAAAACCAACCGAACTCGAAGCTTCAAAAATGGTCAAAGCTAAAATACTAATAACCTCTCCTATAGTTCCTACTAAAAAAGCTATTTTTATCCATCGCTCCTCTTTACCATACTCTTTAGAGAGCGTTGCAAGAATTCCTATAGATATGAGAGGTAAAACAACGATGAGTATCATATGTAGATGAAAAATCAAACCAAAAAATAGTGCCAATGCCCAAAGAATTAATACAAAATATACAGATTGAACAATATAAACTTTAGGCATTTTCATAATACTTTTTAAATTAACCTCTAATCCTGCTAAGAACATTAAGTATAAAAATCCAATATGTGCTACAAGTTCAAAGTTACTCTCTTTTGCTTCCAAGATTCCTAAAAAAGCTAAAAGAGAACCTACCATAATCTCAATAGGTGCTGTAGGGAGACGAAAGAGGCGTGAGAGATGGGGTGAGAGTACTAAAACCAATGATAGTGTTACAATAGAAACAACTATAGAATCACTCATGGCAAGATGTGGCTACTCCATACCCTAAGGATTCTAACATTTTTATATCTTTCATAGGTGCATCACCAACGGTGGTTAAATAATTACCTATAACCATAGAGTTGGCTCCAGCTTCAAACATAAGCTCTTCACAACCGTCGAACAAAAGCTCACGCCCTGCTGCAACCATAAGCAATTTATCTTCACCTAAAAGTTTTCTAGCTTTTTTTACTATCGCTAAAGCTTCATCACGAGAAATATTTCTACTCTTTATAGGTAAAGCTTCATTTGGATGATAAAAATTTAATGGCGTTGATTCTGGATTTAAAGAGGCAATAGAGTTTAACAGAGATTCTCTGTCTTCAGCAGACTCTCCCATACCAAAAATCCCACCAGAACAAAGCTGTAAGCCAACCTCTTTTGCATTTTGACAGGTTTCATAACGCTCAGACCATGCATGTGTCGTACATATGGTTTTATAATAGTTCTCAGAAGTCTCAAGATTATGGTTATAGCTGTCTATTCCATGCTCTTTTAAGTACTTTAACTGCTCTTTGTTCGCTGTACCATTACAAGCTATTAAGTTAATATTATCAACTTCTGCTTTAATAGCATGTGCAGCTCTAGCAACAAAGTCTACTTTTTTATCATCCAAACCTTTTCCAGCTGTTACCAAACAGTAACCCAAAGCCCCATGAGACTTCGCTCTCTTCGCTTCTTCAACAATGATATCAATAGACTTGTAGTTATAGCGTTCTATATCAGCATGATAACGTACACTTTGTGTACAAAACTTACAATCTTCTAGGCAAGTACCCGACAATATATTATTGATGGCACATAAAAATATCTCTTTTTTCATAAGCACATTATAATAAAGTTTGCTGAATAATGAAGTGTAAAAGAAAAAAATTAAATATCTATTTCCCGTTCTCTCCACTCATCTTTGGAAAGTTCTCGAAAATAGTGCTTTACCTTATAACTGTTATCAACTATTTCTATAGTCGCACACTCAGTTAAAGGTTTCTCTCTTGCACATACTTCACCAGGGTTTAGATAAAGTGTTTCTGCTGTTTTTGAACACTCAAACATATGGGTATGACCTGAAATAACAATATCAGTATCAGAAGATAAATAGTATGGCATATGCATCATCTTAAGTTTATACTCTTTTATTTTAAAATAATAAGGCTCTTGATAAATACAATACTTTTTTTGCAGGGAAATTAAATTTATATCGTTGTTTCCAAAGACACAAACATAGGGAACAGGTGCATCTTCTAACATTTGAAGATGCTCTTCAAGCATGATGTCACCAGCATGTAAAAGATAGTCCACACCAAGACTCAAAAGATGCTCTATCGCCTCTTGGTGTAGTGTGGTTTCAGTATGACTGTCAGAGAGAATACCGAGCTTAAGACTCTTTGACATTCTCTTCTTTTTCTTCAGTTTTTTTCTCTTCAACTTCAGGTAAACCTTTTTGCTTATCTTCTGGTACAGGCTCTTTCCATTTACATTTTTTCTCTATACACTCATAAACTTCACCCGTTTTTAGAACTTTATGAACAATCATGCTTTCACACTCAGGACACTTACGTTCTTGTGGTTCACCATTTGAGATAAAACGACATTTAGGGTAGTTTGAACAACCATAAAATTTACCACGTTTTCCCTCTTTTTCATGTAGTTTAGAACCACACTTAGGACAAGGAACAGTAAGCTCTCTTGGAGGAATTAATGGTTGTGCATTTTTACATTTTGGGTAAGCAGAACAGGCATAGAACTTACCACGACGACTATCTTTTATAACCATAAATTCCCCACACTTTTCACATGGTCTGTCAGTTTTCTCAGGCTCTGGAGGAGCATTACCCTCTAAGTCAGTTGTATACTTACATTTAGGGAAGTTTCCACAAGCTATAAACTCACCAAAACGCCCTTTTCTACGAAGAAGCTCATGTCCACACTTTGGACACATCTCTCCCGTAGGAATCGCCATCTTTTTACTTATTATATTCTCTTTACCATCTAAAATTTTCTTCATAAATGGATCATAAAAATCAGATAAAACTTTTTGCCAATCTAATTTACCCTCGTCTACCTCATCGAG
>Ga0256834_1002665_pt1 | contig 11122 bp, 10 predicted proteins | sample 4281140metaG_FD_190536 | JGI IMG/M metagenome (GOLD analysis project Ga0256834, IMG submission 190536) | Hydrothermal vent microbial communities from East Pacific Rise, Pacific Ocean - 4281-140 | ecosystem: Environmental > Aquatic > Marine > Hydrothermal vents | place: Pacific Ocean: East... | reverse complement strand
TTTATAACATTGTAAAACTTATAAGAGAGAGACTAGAGTATGAAGTACCTATATATTTTGATTGTATTTATCGTCCTAAACACCCAGACATGGGCGGGCATAGTAGACATCACAGATAAAACTACCTGGTTACAGCTGCTCCATGATAAAAAATATGCTACTTTAGAGAAAGAACTCTCTAAATTACAGGACAATTATGAAAAGAGAGCTAGCAGTGAGGGAGCACTATTTTTTGCGCTATCTGCATTTGAAAATAGCGACCCTAACTTAAAAAGAGAGCTAGAGCAGTGGGTTGAGGCAAGAGCAAACTCTATCTTCTCACATCTTGCATTAGGTCGATATCATCTCAATTTGGGTTGGCTCTGTAGAGGTTCTCGTTGGAGCAAAGATACATCTTCACAGCAGTTTGCAAAGATGCATGCTCATTTTCAAGAGGCAAAAGATGAGTTTGTTTGGGTGGTATTGAAAAATCCTAAGCAGCCTATTGCTTACCATGGTCTAATTAGTATAGCGATGACAACAGATAGGGCTCAGGTGGAGTCATATTTTAAAGAGGGAGTTAAATACAACCCTCTATCTTATATGATACGATCTGTATATCAAGACACTCTATTGCCAAAATGGGGAGGCTCTTTTACACAAATTAGAGAGTTTTTAGACCAAACCTCTAAGCTCTATGCTCAAAATGATCTCTTAAGAGCACAAGAGGGATTTTTGGAGTATGCACATGCAGATCAAGCACTACATAGAGGAGATAGCGATGCATGTTCTAATGCTTTAGTCTATTTTGATCGAGCTGTTGAGAAAAATAGGTATGGTATGTATAGACATGAGAGAGCTTATGCATATACATGTTTAAATCTTCATCAAAAAGCTATAGATGATAACACAGAGGCTCTAGCTGCCAATCCTCAAAATAGTCGTTATCTTACAGCAAGGGCACAAGCATATCTAAGCCTAAGTGAGTACAATAGAGTAGTTCAAGATACAACAGAAGCTCTAAAATACGATAAGAAGAACCCTGTAGCTCTACAGACAAGAGGTTTTGCTTATTATGTGCTAGAGCAGAGTGATAGAGCTACTATTGACTTACTTGACTCTCTAGTTTACGGTTTTGAAAACCCAAGTACTCATGAATACTTGGGATATATATATTATTATACTAAAAAGAACTATAGCTTAGCGGCCAAATCTTTGAAGTTATCAAGCGAGTTTGGCAATCAAAGTAGCTCTATTTGGTATCTTATCACAGTTTCTCAGTGGCACAATCGTGATTGCGAATTTGTAGCATCAGCTAAGATATATGCCGATAGATGTAAAACAGATCAAGATTGTGAGCAAGAGAGCTTAGATTGGGCGCTCACGAGTGCTGCCTATGCTGAAAAAAGCGCCTGTAAGTAGAGTTATTGAACCATATAAGCAACATTGCGGTAAAATAGCATCAAAAAATAGGATTAGTGTTGTTACAGAAACTATTGATAGAGATTGGAGTTGAAGAGCTACCCGCAATTCCTCTAATTAGAGAGCTTACAAACATACAGAAATCTTGGTTTGATATCCTGCATGCCAATGCTTTAGCGGGAGATTTTGAGTTCTACTACACACCACGCAGACTTGTGTTGTGGCATGAGGCTTTTAGGAGCAGACAAGATGACAGCATAGAGGAGCTGTATGGTGCTCCTATTAAGATAGCGTATGATCAAGATGGCAACCCTACGGCGGCTGCTTTGGGGTTTGCTAAAAAGTGTGGTGTTAGTGTTGATGAGCTAGGCCGATCTACTAAGAATAACCAAGAGGTGCTTTACTATAAAAAGCATGTTGAGGGTTTGGAGTCTGTAGAGCTACTAGAGAGCATGATAGATGAGTGGCTAGGTGGTATGTCATTTGGTAAAAGCATGCGCTGGGCAGATTGTCAAAAGAGTTTTATTAGACCTATCAGATGGGTCAATGTGCTACTTGACAATAGAGAGGTTGAGCTACAGATCTATGGAGTAAAAAGTGCATCTACAACAGAGCTTCACCGCATGGTAGAGCAGAGTAGTGTTGTGGTGTCTGATGCTAAAGAGTACTTCAAGGCTCTAGAAGACGGTTTTATCATACTAGATAATATCAAACGAAAATCAAAGATCTTGAGAGAGTTTAAAGATCTTGAAGATAGACATAGTGTACAGATAGAGGTAGATCAAGATCTACTTGAAGAGATTGTTGCTATTACAGAGTACCCTACAGCTCTATTGGGCTCTTTTGATGAGAAATTTTTAGCTCTTCCTCCTGAAGTTATTATAACATCTATGAAGGAGCACCAGCGCTACTTTGCGGTATATAAAGACGCTAAACTAACAAACTCTTTTGTTGTAGTTTCTAATGCTGCTACTGATGATTTTGATCAGATCATCAGAGGCAATGAGCGAGTGTTGCGACCACGGCTAGAAGATGCTCTTTTCTTTTATAACAACGATCTTAAGGCTGGACTTAGTATCGATGCTTTAGATAGAGTAGGATTTTTAGATAAGCTTGGCTCTTTGAGAGAGAAGATTGAGCGAGAGAGAGAGATTGCCCAAGCTTTAGCATCTATCTATAGTGATAGATCTGTTGATGCTAAGTTGTTAGATAGAGCCCTATATTTAGCTAAAGCAGACCTCTCTAGTGAGATGGTCTATGAGTTCACTGAGCTTCAAGGAGTGATGGGTAGTTATTATGCTAAAGCTCAAGGTGAAGACGAGGCTGTTGTGCTTGGCATAAGAGAGCAGTATCTACCAGATAGCGAAAACTCACCACTTCCATCTACTGTATTTAGCTCACTAGTATCACTAAGCATCAAGCTAGATACTATCTTCTCACTCTTTAGTATCAACATGATACCTACAGGCTCACGAGATCCATTTGCACTTCGTCGCGCTGTTAACGGCATAGTGCGTATATCACTTAAACATAGAGTAGAGTTTGAGATTGATAAAACAGTTAAGCTACTCTCACAAAACTACTCCAACATAGACTATGAGAAGCTGGAGAATTTTTTCATAGAGAGGCTGTATGGCTACTATGATGTCAATCCATCTATCATCAAAGCTGTCCTTGGTAGTGGTGAGAGAGAGATATTGCGCATAGATGCAAAGATCAAAGCACTAAGCTCCCTTCTCTTGTCTGATGGGTTTGAGCTACAATTTTCAACATTTAAACGAGTAGCTAACATAACCAAAGATCTGAATCTCTTAAGTGATCTACATGTAGATGAAGCTCTATTGGAGCTAGAGGCAGAGAGGAGTCTCTATGGTGCTTTTAAAGATTGCCAAACTAGAGAGTATGATGGGTATGAGGAGCAGCTAGATGCACTTTTTGCTCTCAAAGAGCAGCTAGATAACTTTTTTGATACAGTTATGGTCAATGTTGAAGATAGAGCACTGCAAGAGAATAGAAAAGCTCTCATAGGATCTATCTACAAGGCGATATTGAACATCGCAGATATCAAAGAGATCACTCTGTAGTGACATATGATGTAGCTATCATAGGAGCTGGGGTCAATGGAGCAGCATCAGCATTTCATCTAAGTAGAAGATTTAAGCATGTTGCTCTTATGGATCAAGGCTCTATAGCTAGTGGTGGAAGTGGGGCAGCTGGGGCTTTTATCTCACCCAAATTCTCTAAGGGCGGAGAGCTTAAGAGGCTTATATCAGAAGCATTTGTCTACTCTTTAAAGTTTTACCAAGACAATTTTCCTGATCTTATAGATGTGAAACCGCTGTTGCATATAGCTAGGCGCGAAGATGAGGCACTTAAGATCCGCTCATTTAAAAACAGTACAGAGCTGAAGATAGTAGAGCAGCTCAAAGAGAGCATGTTTAGTGGGTTAAATAGATTTGCGCAAGAGCAAGAGTCGATAGCTCTTGAGTGTTCTGGAGTTGTTGATGCTAAGAGTGTCTGTTGTGAGATGGCAAAAGGGGTAGATTTTATCTGCTTAAAAGTTGATAGTATATCATATGAAAATAACTGTTGGCATATTGGCGACATAAGAGCTAAGAGGATTGTGCTATCTACTGGAGCATCAGCTCACCTAGTACCTATGCCACACATCAGACTAAGAGCTGTATGGGGGCACCGTATAGATATATCTACAACCACACAACTACCATACCATCTACATCAACTTGTCTCCATAAGCGCTACAGACTCTAGTGGCAAATGTGCCATAGGAGCAACTCATGATCTAAATTTTAAGCTTAATGATGAGCACTATATAGCTACTCAACGCCAAGAGTTGTTAGATAAGGCTCTAAAAAGCGTGGATCTTAAAGATATTAAGATACTTAAAGACTACGCTGGATTTAGATCTGGATCTAATGACTACTTGCCTATGATGGGAAGAGTAGCAGATTTGAAGCAGACCTTGAAGAGGTATGACTTTTTAAAAGATGGTTTTAAGATGCCCTACACTAAAGCAATCTACCACAAAGATCTATATATGTTAAATGGAGTAGGTGGCTATGGCTTTGTTTTAGCTCCTCTGTTAGCAAAAAAACTCACAGATCTTATAGTTGAAGATGCAGATGAAGATGAGGTTTTAAGTCCATCAAGATTTATCACAAGGTATGCTAAAAAAGCTCTTGTGGTATAATTCACTCTAAAGGATATCTATGCAGTTTAACTTCTCAGATCTGCCACCGTTTAAAGAGCAGGGGTGTTGTGATAGTGGATGTGATTGTGCTACAAGTAATCTAAAAAGTAGTACAGCTTGCCCCACATGCAATATGTTTGGTGAGATAGTATCAAATCTAACAGTCTACTCACTAAGTGATAAAGAGCGCAGACGCCAGATAGACCAAGGTGGTGATGATGGCTACAGTATCTGTCTAACGCCATCTTGCAATACTCTATACTATCTAAAAAAGAGTATCATTAGTACAGATCAAGCAAGGCGTGAATTTCACTTAAAAGATAGCTCCTCTACACACACTATATGTTACTGCTTAAAGATAGATAGAGATGAGATAGTAGATGCTGTACACAATCAAAAATTAACAGGAATGAGAGATATTATGAAAACACTCAAAGGTGAGCCACCTTGTAAATGTGAAAAGAATAACCCAACAGGGCTCTGCTGTGAAGATGAGTTTAATCAGATTATCAAAGAGGCGATCGATAGTTATGTTTAATGCGATAATACTTATATTTAGTATCGCTATCTTCTCTATTGGTTGTGCACAAAAAGATACATTGGCACAGTTTAAACTCGATGAGACAAAAGAGAGAGCGTTGCTTAATTTAAGAGAGAGTACCATACAACAAGATGGCACAATTCGCGCACTTTTTTCTACCATCTACCTCAATCCAGTATGGCAGAAAAAAGATACCAATCTGCACTATTTTCTTATATCACATTTTGATAGCAGAGATATCGGACTAGATCGATATACTCTCAAACTTGCCAATAAAAAAGCACTCTCAGTAGTGAAGCTAGACAACAACTGCTCACTCATAGATCTCTTCAGTATAACTACACCTTGGAGTAGTTATTATGAGGTGCTCTTTGACTCTGATGATAACAACCTAACACTCACCTATACAATAGAATCAAACCTATCAAGTTCAGTGGTTTTTTAAAGAGCAGATAAGAGGGTTTGGTAGATATAACTAGGGTGGAGTTTTGCTTAAGCGATATACAAAGAGTGAGCATGTGAGCATCTACTCACCTATCTGTAGTGTCAGACGACAAGCAGAAGGGTGATCCAATAGTTTTATTTTATGCTATAATCGCAAAAAAGTTTAAAGAGAGTGTGATGGTTCAGGTTACAAAACTAACAAAACGGTATGGCTCAAGGGTACTTTTTGAGGATATCAATCTAAAGTTAGATCCACATAAACGCTATGGGCTTATCGGTGCAAATGGTGCAGGTAAGACTACATTTTTAAAGATCTTAAGTGGTGAAGATAGTGAGTATGAGGGGAGCGTCTCTATAGAGTCGGCTCTAAAAGTTGGAACATTAGGGCAAAACCAGTACGCTTATGAAGAGTTTAGTATCGCTGATGCAGTGCTCTATGGCAACAAAAGGCTATATGATGCAATCAAAGAGAAAGAGAAGCTCTATGAGAGTGGAGACTTTGAAGATGATGCAGTCAATGACCGCTTAGGTGAGCTTGAGGTTATCTGCGTTGAAGAAGATCCCACATATGAGTACGATGTCAAAGTCACTAAAGTGTTGGAAAATGTAGGTATACCAGCCACTCTTCATAGTGAGCCAATGTCAACCCTGCCAAGTGGCGATAAGTTTAAGGTGCTCTTAGCGCAAGTTCTCTTCCCTTCGCCAGATGTGCTATTTCTTGATGAGCCTACCAACAACCTTGATATTGAGACTATCGGTTGGCTTGAGAGTGAGTTGCAGCGACATGAAGGGACGATGGTGGTTATATCTCATGATAGACACTTCCTAAATGCTGTTGTCACCAATATCTTAGATGTTGATTATCAGAAGATCAGAGAGTTTACAGGCAACTATGATGAGTGGTATTTAGCGGCAAATGTCATGGCAAAGCAGGCTGAGATGGAGCGTGATAAAAAACTAAAAGAGAAAGAGCAGCTAGAGGCGTTTGTGCGACGCTTTAGCGCCAATGCCTCCAAGGCAAAACAGGCAACTTCAAGACAGAAACAGCTAGAGAAGCTCAACATCGAAGATATCAAGCCATCTTCAAGGCGTGATCCTAGCATAGTTTTTAAACCAAAGAGATCCATGGGTGATGAGGCATTAGATATTGTCAATGTAGGTCATGACTATGGTGAAGGTACTGTTTTAAAAGATATCAATATCCATGTAGAGCCAGGAGAGAAGATAGCTCTTATAGGCACCAATGGTGTTGGAAAGAGTACGCTGTGTCGTATTATCATGGAGGAGCTAAAACCACTTTGTGGAAGTTCAAAGTGGGGAGCTACTGTAGAGGCTGGATATTTTCCTCAAAATACAACAGATCTGATCACTAGCAATGAGACTCTATATGACTGGTTAAGAGCGTATGATCCTAAAGCGGATATATCTGAGATTAGAAACTGTCTTGGTAGGATGCTCTTTAATGGCGAACAGCAGGAGAAGGCAGCTACCAATATATCTGGTGGAGAGAAGCATCGTATGATGCTTAGTAAGCTTATGCTAGAAGGGGCTAACTTTTTGGTGCTAGACGAGCCTACAAACCACCTAGACCTTGAAGCTATTGTAGCTCTTGGTGAAGCACTCTATAACTTTGATGGCAATGTGATCTGTGTCTCTCATGACCGTGAACTACTAGACGCATTTGCAACACGCGTGATTGAGCTTAAAGAAGATGGTAGCTACATAGACTTCAAAGGTAGTTATGAAGCATTTGTTGAGGCAAAGAGCAGTGGAGTCATATAGTGACTTTATAGGGCTTGGTATAGCCGGTAATTTTGCTCTTCATCTAGAACAAGCAGGTGAGTTAGAGGATTTTAAAGATCTTGATATCTTAGATGAGAGTGCGCCTAAGGGTCTCTTTCCTTTCTACCTTAAAGGGTCATCTACTCAACTTGGAGTCTATCCTCTAAGCTCTACTAAGATTCAGCTACCAGCAGATAGATCTCTTAGGGTTCAAGCTGAGCCTGAAGTTGCACTTATATGTGAGCTTGAGTATATAGATGGCAAAGTTTGCAAAGTGATCCCAAAACAGCTTGCTGCTTACAATGACTGCTCTATCAGACGAGAAGGTGCTACCAAGATCTCACAAAAGAAAAATTGGGGTGACAACTCAAAGGGTATCTCTGGGGCTCTTGTAGACATAGATAGCTTTAAAGATGGAGCAGATCTTGATAGTTGGCACATAGTTTCATATCTGCGTCATGGCGATACTCTGCACCAGTACGGCGAAGATGCGCCACTGGTAGGATATAGTTATTTTCACACCAAGCTTTTAGACTGGATTGTAGTTCAGCTAAATGAGCAGATAGATATAGGTCCACTAGAACCTATAAGTGAGTATCTACAAGAGCTAAACTACCCTCAAAGAGCTCTTATAAGCATAGGCGCAACACGCTACACTACATATGGTGAGAGTAGATTTCTCAAAGAAGACGATGAGGTGATAGTTGCACTATATGACTCTAAAATACATAGCAGTAGTGATATACAGAGTGCTATAGTAGACAAGCAGTATGATTTAGACTCTACTAGTATCTTGACCCAAAAGGTCTATTTCTAGCCTAATGCATGCTTCATCGTTATTTTGCCCTTAAATCAAACTCTTTAAGCTTAAACCTGCTACCATTATGCCGAATACAAATCTTACACAAGGAAGAACAGATGCAGATTATGAAATGGGGGGGGCGCTAAGCCTAGTTGGACTAATGCTGGGAGGCTGTAACTCAGGGGGTGTAGATGACAATAGTGCTACAGAGGCTCTAGTGATCCAAGAGTCAAACCAGACCAAAAGTTCGGCAGTTACGATAGCTACTATCTTTAAAAAACACTCCGATCTAATGGATGAGACTACACAAAAGAGTATTTTAGTTGTAGATAAGTATATAGATCTACCACGAGAAGGCAATAGCACTAACTCAAGAGGTGCTACTCTTAGAGTTAGCCCCGATATGATCGAAGAGCTTCTGCCACACGATATATCATCACTAACACGCTATCGCACAACACTAAGCAGATCTGGTGATACAACCGAAGAGGTAGTAACACTACAAGAGGAGCTAGATAAGATAGCAGAAGAGTACAGCAGAAGTGTTGCAGATCTCGCTGTAGATATGACAGATGCGCTAAAGCTAGAGTTTGTAAAAAAGGTTGATGGAGGCATCATGGTAGATGATGAGTTTATAAATCCACAAACTATCCAAGGTGCAGTAACCATAGAGCTACTCAACGCACAAGCACGCGGTGAAGATATAAAGAAAGTGACAGCAGAAGTACAGATAGCTCTTAATGAGTACTACAAAGAGACAGGACTCCAAGAAGAGTACAGTGGCAACAATGCAGGAGCTAGAGCAGTAGCTGCTAAGAGTACAGCAAAGTGGGACAATGGCTACATATACTACTACTGGGGAACTATAGATTACAGACACAGAGCAGCACTCAAGATAGCCATGAGAGACTGGAGAGACAAAACAGGCACCAAGGTAGACTTCAGATACTACCCTTCTCAAAGCTCTTGGGCAAAATATAGGATCAATACAGGCGAGTTAGGTGTAGTGGAGTTTAAAACAGCTGCTCTTGAAGCTGATACTGGCGGAAGTGCGCCAGTGGGTAGAACTGTTAGGTTTTCTGGTGCATTGAGCATAAGTAAAGGGTTGGCTGGAGAGTGGCTTCATCGTACAACCCGCCATGAACTAGATCATGTTGTAGGGCTAGAGCATGAGCACGAGAGGTGGGATAGAAATAAGTATATAGAAGAGAGCGGTGGCAAACTAGATAGATGGAAAAAGTCATACTCTTGGCAAAGAGTCTGGAAGAGTAAGTTTTGGGGAGGTTATTGGACTTGGAAAGTCAGTTTTAAGTCTTATGTTACAAAAACAGAGCAGTATGACTATACAGATTATGATTGTAACTCTGTTATGCATTATACTAATAGACCTATAATTGTAGACTGTGGGACTTATAAGATAGGAGAAAGAACTACTGTTGCGGGTAACAAAGAGATCACAGCTAAAGATGTAAAGCTTGTCAAGTATATGTACAGAGACTCTAAGCGAGAGTGGTATAATGATCTGCCTGTTAGCCCAGTCATACCAGTCAATCCAATCAGCCCAGGCTACCCTTTTCCTGCTGCTTCTAGGTCTTTGGTGAACTAGATGAAAACTGTAATCATATCACTGATTATGCTTCTAGGTCTTAGTGGATGTGGCTTGCTAGACAACCCATTTGATCCACCTGACGAAGGCTGTTCATCAAATGCTGATTGTGTAGAACTAGGCGCTGACTTTGGCTTTATTGTAAACTACAATCAAGAGGAGAATCTAGCAGTAAACTTTGCACACTGCTATCTTCGTGAAGAGCAGTTGCAAAATGGTGCGGATATAGAGTGTAAAACTTTTTTCCAAAGAGTAGCAAATGTTAATCATTCTTATCTTGGCTTTTCATCATACAACATCAATGCCAAAAAACAAGAGATAGGCGCAAAGCTTATAAAGCTAGAGTTTGAGAATGGTGGAACTTATACGCTTGCTGGTTGGAAAGAGAGCGACTATAGCATGAGTGGAGTTGATATATATGGGCTTGATTGGTATCGTAAATATAGTGAAGGTATCATAACCTCACTAGATGCAAACAACACCTACGAGAGACTACATCTCATCATCAATGTAGAGAGTATCAATAACATAGAGGTTCTTATAGATCATAACAGATCAGTTGTAAAAGATGCAAATGTGAGTTGAGAGTTAGCTCATTTCACATCAAGGAGATGTGGAGTGAGAAAATCCACTTATACTAGAAGATAGAGCTAGTTGTTGAGACCATCGCTAAAAATCTAAGAGCTCCTTGATCCAGAGTATACGGCTTGTCCCAGAGATATGCCGCCATCATTGGGCGGGCTTTGCTCGGAGATGATTAATCAGTTAGCTCAAAAGTCTCTAAGTAGCATCTAGTCCACATCCCGATACTAAAATATATCAAGCTCCTTACAAGAATATGTTATAATTTTGTATGAGCACAAACGAAAAAGCCATTGTCTTACTTGCATCAGCAGGAGGTAGCGGTGCTTATGCCATCAAGTTCACCCAAGAAGCGAACTATGTTTTTGGCATAGTTCTAGGGTTTATTTTTTGTTTTTAGTGTTACAGGCATAGGCATACTATACAACAAGCTTGATAGTATCGAAAAGGAGATGATTCATGGGTGAAAATATAGCTGTTTTGATCCCTATTATAGGATTTGTTGCTTTTATATTTGGCTACTTTGTTGCAAAAAGACACTGGAAAATAGCAGACTATTTTTGATTTTTTCTGCTGCATGAAGATACAAATACGAAGAGGTGTTTATAGATCACAACCGCTCGGTTGTGAAAGATGCAAATGCTACTTGAGAGCTTGGAGTGTCTATTTGTAGCTTTTAGTCTGTAGATCTGTTGTGGCTACATGTCTCATGCCGCCTACTAAGTTTATAACATTGTAGTTGTACTTTTGAGA
>Ga0256834_1002664_pt1 | contig 11128 bp, 10 predicted proteins | sample 4281140metaG_FD_190536 | JGI IMG/M metagenome (GOLD analysis project Ga0256834, IMG submission 190536) | Hydrothermal vent microbial communities from East Pacific Rise, Pacific Ocean - 4281-140 | ecosystem: Environmental > Aquatic > Marine > Hydrothermal vents | place: Pacific Ocean: East... | reverse complement strand
AATTCCTAAAAAAACCAGCAATCGCAAGGCACTAAAAGTTGCTAATTTCTTTTTTAAAGAGTTTAACTCCAGTTCGAAATTCTGTTTTTCAGAAGTATAAAATTCTATTGGTTTTTGCATATATAATTAAGGTGTTCAACTGGATAATTTCGGTTCACCAGTGAATTTTTTTTGAGGTGTTATGAATAATTCTCTATTCCGTTCTTCAAACTAAAAACTTCTAACGCAGGGTATTTCTCTTTCAATAATTCCGTTGCAACATAACTCAGCAAACCTTTTTTACAAATGATAAAATATACTTTGTTTGTATCAATTTTTAAAGATTCCACGTCAAAATCTGAAATTGAAATTTCATTTGTAACTTTAAATGGAGTCTCTAATGTTTGTCCTTCTGTAACGGATATCACCACCACATTATCTTTATTCATTCTTTGTTTAAAATCATCTGCTGAAATCAAAAGGATTTCCTCCTGAATTTCACATGAAGGATCTCTGTATTCTTCTTTCTTAAAAATCTTTAAGATACCACGTTTACCAACATTATCACAGGTTTTTTCAATTTGCAACTTCATCTTATACTGTGAATTATCAGCACTATTATAAATTAGTAACTGATTTTTTAAAGGCTCTCCTGTTTGACTTAAAATTTTAATAACTTCATTTGCCTGCATCAAACCTATGATTCCAACTATTGGATTTAAAGTACCGATTTCAGAACAATTTGGTATATTTTCTTTTGGCATATCAGGAAAGGCATTTCTTAAGTTTGCTGAATTATGGAGCCCTTCCGGGATGTTAAAACTGGCAACATAACCATCATTTTTATAAAGAGACCCATAAACCAAAATATGGTCGGTAATTACACAATAATCATTTAATAAATACTTTGTTGGCAGACTATCTGTACAATCAACCACTACATCATAATCATCAATTACATCAAAAATATTTGCTTTGGTAATTGCTTGTTCACTAATTGTAATATTTACAAATGGAGTGATAGAATTGATATGTTTTGCAAGTACTTTGACTTTGGATTTTCCAATATCATCCGTTTTATAAAACACTTGTCGGTGCAGATTACTCACATCCACCACATCAAAATCAATCAAATGGATATTTCCAACACCGCTGGCAGCAAGATAAACAGCTGCAACACTTCCCAAACCTCCACAACCTACAATCACAATGTTTGATTGTAGTAAATTTTGCTGATTTTCCTCTCCAAAATCCTTTAAAGTAACCTGACGTTTGTATAATTCTTTTTTATGAATTTCCATCATACAATCTCTTTTCCTTTCTTATTCAATTTCATTCTGCTATTTTCAACAAGAATAAAATCACTTAATTTTTTTATATAATTATTATACTGAATATTTACAAAACCGTAAACAGTCTGTTCTTTTTGCCAGAGTAAAAGTTCTTTTATCAATTCATTCTCATTATAAATACCTGATTTGATTAGATTTAAAATTTTATAGTCAATTTGATTTAATCCATTTTCATCTTTAAATCTTAACAAATGCTGATCGATTGCTGCTTGTAAATAAACAAACTTTTTACTTTGGTTAAAATCAAAAGTTTTTAGTGTGTTTATATCATCCTCTACATAAATCTCCCATGCATTTTGAGCAAACAATAGATGGTTTCTCGATATTCTTGTTTTATTCTGATACAATACTTTATATTCATTTGGAGAATAATCTGCTAAAGATTGTAATTGATTTTCTCCTTTTTCCCTTCCGGTGCAAACCAAAAAATAACGAATATCTTTTCTATAAGATTTTAATAAATAAGTGCATAATGCTATTAAATTTACCTGACAAAATAAATCATATTCAAACCATAAAACAACTTCTTTGTAATTAGAAATATCTTGTAAACGAATGATTTCTTTGATGGTTTTATCATAATACTCCAGTTTCTCAACTCTTAATTCGTTTTCAAAATAGGAATATCTTTCTTTCCAGAATGGGTCACTCCCTACATCTTTTACAACAGCTCCTTCACAAAGCATTTCACGCCATACTACAACATCTCCGGTTATGGAAGTTTGCTTAAATATTTCATGTGTGCTATCACTATTTAATATATGAAGTATATCAGTCATCTAAGCTTTTTTTCACCTCGTCAAACTCCTTTGGTGTATTTACATTGATTATAAAATCATCTTCAATTTCTACTATTTCCACATCATTATTAATCAAAACTTTTCGCGGACAAGAAATTCCCAGTGTTAAATAATTAAGTAAAATGGGGTAGGCTTTAGGTTCCCAAATAGTAATAAGCGGTTCTGGGAATTGTTTATTTTTACCCTTGATGGCTGTAGCTATTTTAGCAGGGTTTCTCTTTTCAAGCAACAGTTTTATAATATTTTCATCTACATAAGGCAAATCGGTTGCTAAAACCAGCCATGCAGTATTCGGGTTACTTTGAAATGCCGAACAGATTGCTCCGAAAGGACCCAATCCTAAAAAAACATCTTCCACGGTAGATTTATCTGTAATATTTTGTTCTTTTCTTACAGATAAAAATGTTTTTAAGTTCAATTTCTCTAATAATTCAATCGCATAATCTCTTTGAGATTTTCCATAATAATTTAGTAATCCTTTATCGGTTCCCATTCGAACACTTTTCCCTCCTGCCAATACCAAACCTTGAATAGGTGCAATTTTCTGTTGCATGATAGCATTGATATGTGCTGAAATTTTATCCAAATCATCCATAGAATATACTTTTAGATTTTTTATGCCTGGATATTTTTCAACCAAAAAATCAAAGATCTTCGAATCATCTTGTCTTTTTATAAGGAACTGGATATTATTTAATTTATCTATTCTTTTTAAAACAGAAGCTTCTTTTTCATTATCCAAAATCAAAATTTGTTGATCCCCCTCGTAGTGGTTCCCATTGATAAAAACCATATCGTATTTTGAAAATATAATATTGTCATTATATCTTCCCATATGCACAGCAAAAGAACCTGTTAAATTACCGGAAGAATGAAATGTAAAATTATCAATATTTGGAGCTGTTATATCTTTGTTATGAGAAGCATCAAGATATGCAAATTTTGTATCTTTTTGTAGTTTTTTGACAATATTTTGGACTAAATCATTTATAATTGAGCAATTTACACCTAAAAATGCAATTTCATTAATTCCGAAATTACTGAAATTTCTTCGTTCTAGTTTAGCATGTTTTCTGTGTTTCTCCATGTGAATTAAATTTCAATTTTAATCATTTATTCAAAAAGCTAAATTACTCAATATAGATGACTCTGAAAAAGATTTACTTCTGATATGAAATCTCCTCCTTTTTTTGTATCTTCGGTTGTCATAATAGGGTTTACTCCCCTTAAAACCTATTTGAAATGAAAGATTTGATCAAATTTTATTGTTCTTTCAAACTTCCTCTGAGAGTGGTTGGCTTATCCATACTTCATTAAGCCAACTTTATAAAATGAACTAAAAATTTATTATTTATTGCGAATGGAGCATGGGTTTGGTAATGAACTCTATTCAACTATATTTATCTAGATTTTATTGCAATTAAAAATGACACAAATGTGTCATTGTATAAAAGATATTGTTGATGTAGTTTTATAACATAGCTTCATGTGTTGAAGCATAATCATTTATTTAAACAAAAATGCATATAGTCAATCTATTTTGTTACCTTTTATTAATTCTAAATTTATTACTATGAAAACAATTTTAAAAACTCTAGTTATTTTTTTATTTATTGGAATCCCTTTTTCCAGCTGTGATGATATTGAATCCTTGGCAGATATCGATTTTAACTCACAATTCAGTACTGATTTAGACGTTGTAGTTCCTCAGGCTGTTAGCTATAAATCTACACAAACGGGCGGAGTTAGTTTTTCAAAAGAAGAAACTATTGACCCACTTACAGATTCAAATATCAAAAAGTATTTAGACAAACTAAAATCCTTTGATGTTCAAGAGATTACAGGAACTGTTAAAAGAGTCTCTAAACCTGTAACTATTGAAACCGGAACCATTACAATTTCTCAAGGTTCTCAAGTTGCATCCTGGTCAATTTCTAATTTTAATGTGGTTAGTGGTGCAAAAATTATTCTTGATTCAGGGGAAGGTCAATGGGCAAAAGTAAATCAAATATTAAAAAGTAAAGGTAAATTTACAGCAAAGATCATGGGAACAGTTGATAATTATGATGTGAGTTTTACCATTAACATTTTAATCAAAGTTAAAGTAGTTGCAAATCCTCTTTAATTATTAATTAATAGCACCTTATTAATACATAAATTCTGAACCGTTGAAGTAAATTATGTTTCAATAACACCTTGGTGTTCTGTTGCTATATTTTAAAAAAGGAGAAAGTTCAAATGTATTTGAACTTTCTCCTTTTTTTGTGGCAGCCTATTAAAATATTTTAAGTAGACTCCAAATATCTATTCTTTTTCAACCAATTGATTTTCGCAAGAATAAAACCTAGTTACTATTTGTTATAGTTACAATAAGAGTAGCTACAGATATTAATAACCCAATAGATGCAATTATTACACCGGTACTAGCACCAATTCTAGATCCTTTAGCTGCTGTTTTATTTGGTTCCACATAAACTACGTCATTTTGAGCCAAATAATAAACCGGAGATTCAAATAATTCCTGTGATTTTAAATTTACTCTGGTATAAGTTTTTTTACCATCATAATCATGAATTACCAAAACGTTTTCTCTTTCGCCATAAATTGTTAAATCACCTGCAAGACCCAAAGCTTCAATCAATGTAACTCGTTCGTTAGTAGCGGTATATGTCCCAGGTCTATTCACTTCTCCTAAAACGGTAATCTTATAATTAAGAGTTCTGATATTTACGATTGGTTTTTTGATGTAGTCTGTTAATTTTTCTATAAACATCTTTGTTGCCTGATCTCTGTTTAATCCGGCTATTTTAACTTTGCCTAAGACAGGAAAATCAATATTTCCATCAGAATCAACTATATAAGATTGAATACGTTCTCTTCCGTATGAATACCTTATATCATCCGAGTATGATACCGAAGTTTGATTAAATGGTTTAGCAGCTTCAGAATCAATTGCATTTACAACAATTAAAAGCTCATCATCAACATGATATGTTGGCATATAACTATCAATGCCAACGATATTATCTTTGGAATCAATACCATTAAAATAAACGACGTCTTCCTTTGTACCGCATGAGGCAAAAACAATAAGACTTATAAAAACTAAAGTAAATTTTTTCATATAATGAGGGTTCAAAATATTAAGCATTGCAATATAGTTAATAATTTATATTAAAAACCAATTGGTTTTTAATTCTTTTTTACTCCGATTTGATAGTATTCAAATCCCTTTTCTTCCAATTTTAAATTTGAGTATTGATTTCTTCCATCAAAAATAACAGGAGAATTCATTTGATATTTTAATTCTTCAAAATCAGGAGAACGAAACTCTTTCCACTCTGTCAATAAAATCATTGCATCTGATTTTGGCAATGTTTCATATTTTGAATGAAGGTACTCAATGCCTTTAACGTCTTTTAAATAAAAAGATTGTGCCTCGCTCATGGCCTTTGGATCATAAGCTTTAATTTTTGCTCCTCTTTTTACCAACTCTTTAATAATATAGATAGCCGGGGCCTCTCGCATGTCATCTGTGCCAGGTTTAAATGCAAGACCCCACAAGGCAAATGTTTTCCCTGTTAGATCTTCTCCAAATCGTTGAATTACTTTTTTTGCAATTACAAGTTTTTGCCTATTATTTACATCTTCAACGGATGAAATCAATGCTGCATGATATCCTTTTTCTTCTGCTATTTTTTTCAATGCTTTCACATCCTTTGGAAAACAGGAACCACCATATCCGCTACCGGGATAAATAAAACTATAACCAATTCTGCTATCAGATCCTATTCCAATTCTAACCTTATTTACATCGGCTTCCACCAACTCACAAATATTGGCAACTTCATTCATAAATGAAATTTTGGTTGCCAACATGGCATTTGCCACATATTTCGTCATTTCAGCAGATCGAATATCCATAGTGATCATTCTATCATGATTATGAGTAAAAGGGGCATATAATGCTTTCATTTTATCAAAAGCTGCATCACTGCTTGCGCCAATTACAATTCTGTCAGGTTTCATAAAATCATCAATTGCGGCACCCTCTTTTAAAAATTCAGGATTGGAAACAACATGAAATTCAATATTTACTCTTCTTTTATTAAGCTCATTTTGAATGGTTTCCCTAACTTTATCTCCCGTTCCCACCGGTACTGTAGACTTATCAACCACAATCAATGGATTTTCCATTTCCTGACCGATTTGTTTGGCAACACTTAATACATATTGTAAGTCTGCCGATCCATCATCACCCATAGGGGTTCCAACAGCGATAAAAACAATAGTTGCTTTGGATAAACCATCTTTTAATTTAGTGCTAAAGTGCAGATTCTTAGCATCCACATTTTTTTGAACCATTCTTTCCAGTCCGGGTTCAAAAATAGGAATAACCCCATTTTTTAAATCCTTAACCTTTTTTTGATCTATATCAATACAGGTAACATCATTACCCATTTCCGAAAAACAAGTTCCGGTAACCAAACCAACATATCCTGTGCCTACAACGGTTAAATTCATTTACAAAATTTTTAATTTGTTTTTATTTTTCTAAGAAAACTCAATGGAATGTTCACATTAAAACAACTTCCTAAAGAATCAATCTTTACCACTACTCTATGGTTATTTCCTTCATTCAAACAAGTAGCTATCAAACCCATAAACGGTCCGTTAGTCACTTCTATTGCATCACCTTTCACAATATTTGTGCAGGCAGCCACATCTTTACTATCACTGTTACTACTCAGTATCCGTAAATTATCAATCTCAACTTCTCTTATCTTTGCTGGTTTACCAAGGTGTTTTAAAACATTTACGGTTCCGGGTATTGGCAATGTTTTATAAAGATCCTTTTCAATCATATTCACAAAAACATAAGAAGGAATTAGTGGTAATTGTAAAGTTTTTTTTCTATCACTCCACTGTCTAACAGTCTTTATCAATGGTAAGAAAGCTTCGATATCTTCCATTTCCATTCTTTCTAATACTTTTTTTTCTGCTCTTGGTTTTGTAAAAATTGCGTACCAATTTTTTGTTTTCGAAGGTTTGTTCAAATTCATTGAGGGGGTTTAAAAAATTAAAATCAATTATAATTAGTGTATTTTAATTAGTTTTGCAAAGATAAATATTTCATAACTCTAAGAAACAATTTTGTTTGAAAAAATCTATCTTTTTAAATTTATATGAAACATGTTGTGATTTCAGTAACCAATGATTTGGTAACCGACCAAAGAGTTGAAAAAGTTTGCAAAGTTCTGCAAAGTCTACATTTTGAAATCACATTGATTGGCAGAAAATTACCAGGAAGTTTACCCGTTTCAAGAAATTATAAAACCACACGAATGAACCTTTTATTTAAAAAGGGATTTCTGTTTTATGCCGAATACAATATCCGATTGTTTTTCAAGCTTTTTTTTCTTAAAAAAGATATTCTTTTAGCAAATGATTTAGATACATTATCTGCTAACTTTTTAATAAGTAAACTATTCAATACAAAACTGGTTTATGATAGTCATGAATTATTTACGGAAGTTCCAGAATTAATTTCGAGGCCAAAAGTTCAGAAAGTATGGCTGACGATTGAGGAGTTTATATTCCCAAAACTAAAAAATGTTTATACGGTTAACCGTGAAATTGCAAATATTTATAGCAATAAATATAAAATTCCTGTAAAAGTAATTAGAAATATTGCTCCGGAACTCACCAATAGAATAATTGATAAAACCTTATCGGAAAAAATCAAAGGGGAGAATAAAATGCTGATATTACAAGGATCAGGGATAAATATAGACAGAGGTGCAGAAGAAGCTGTAATGATGATGCAGCATCTTGAAAATACTGTTTTATTTATTATTGGAGCTGGTGATGTGTTTAAAAAATTAAAAGAATTAGTTGAAAAATTCAATCTGAAGAATAAAGTTTTTATCAAAGATAAAATGCCGTATAAAAAGCTGATGGAGTACACCAAAATTGCTGATCTTGGACTTTCATTAGATAAAGGGACAAATCTAAATTATGAATTGAGTTTACCCAATAAAGTATTCGATTATATTCAGGCAGAAATTCCTTTATTGGTTTCCAATCGAAAAATTGTTGCCGATCTTGTCATAAAAAATAACATTGGGTTGGTAACCCAAACGCATGACCCAAAAAAGTTGGCAAAAATTGTGAAAACAATGCTTTCAAATGAAGATGAATTGGCTACCTGGAAAAAAAATCTTAAAAAAGCTGCTAATTATTACACATGGCAATCTGAATCTAAAAAACTAATTAATATATTTAACAATCTGAAATAAAGAATATTAGCTATTTCTTAACTATAATTGAACACAAATATCCTAGCTTATAAAAATCATATATCAAAAGAGAAGGTTCATTTGATACAAGGTTTTTTTCCATAGTTTTTGAAAATTGGTGAAATCCATTTTTTAAGACTCTTACTATTCTATACTTCTTTATTTTTTCAAATATTTTCAGAATTTTAAAATCCTGAGAATCTACTTTATTTTGTAAGTAAAGATTTAGTAGGTTTTTCACAGATTCTTTAGTCTTGCTCAAAAAAATATCGCTTTTGTCAATTCCTAAATGATAAACGGGGTTATCTATTTGGGTAATTACTATATTTCTCTTTTTTAACTCTATAGCAAGCAAGGTGTCTTCATAACCATATTCAACCAACGTTTCATCAAATCTGATTTGTTCAAAAATCTCCTTTTTAATTAAAAAATTGGCCGATGTAAAATGCTCCTGAGGATTTTTTTCTCTGATATATAACGGAATCTCTTCCCTTGATTTTCCGTAAACCCATCGTAACATTCTATCACTTGATGGTTGTCCTTTATATTTTAGTCCACCAAAAGCAACTTCAAGATTATCTTTTAAAATAAATTCAAAATAATCCTTTATAAAATAATCAGATACAGGCAATACATCAGCATCTAAAAAAAGTAACCATTTATATTTAGCTTCCTGAGCAAGTAAATTTCTGATCTTACTTCTCCCTCCATTATTTTCCAAATATTTATATCGGCATCCTTTTAACTTATTAATCTCCTGATTGATGTTCTTTATATCTAAATTAGAACCATTATCAAAACAAATAACTTCATATGGATAATTCTGCTCATTTAATTGCTTAAATAATGAATTTACCAAAGAAACAACTTCATAATTATATGTTGGAATCAGTATGGAAAGCATCTTAATTATACTACTTCAAAAACTTTATTTCCCTCACATTTGATGGTTTTATGTGGGAATTTTAAAATTAGTGCATAGTCATGTGTAGCCATCAATATGGTAATACCTGTTTTGTTGATGTCTTCTAAAACATGCATAATCTCAATAGAAGTTTTTGGGTCTAAATTTCCTGTAGGCTCATCAGCCAAAATCATTTCGGGGTTGTTTAGTAAAGCTCTTGCAATGGCAACTCTTTGTTGTTCTCCTCCAGAAAGCTGGTAAGGCATTTTAAACCCTTTACTTTTCATCGCAACTTTGTCAAGAACATCATTAATTTTTGCTTCTATTTGATTTTTACCTTTCCAGCCGGTTGCTTTTAAAACAAAAAATAAATTATCATAAACCGAACGGTCATTCAACAGCTTAAAATCCTGAAATACAATACCTAATTTTCTTCGTAAAAATGGAATATCCTTTTCCTTTAGCTTTTTCAAATCAAAACCAACTACATTTCCTTCCCCTTCCTGTAAAGGTAAATCACCATAAAGGGTTTTCATTAAACTACTTTTCCCACTGCCTGTTTTTCCAATAATATAATTGAAATCACCTTTTTCAATGTTCAAATTCACATTTGATAATATTAAATTTTCTCGCTGAAAAATAGAAGCATCCTTTAATTGAAGCATGGAATAGTAATTTTGAAAATTAATTTACAGTTACAAAACTACAGTATAATTATGATATTGAAAAGGGATTCATATGATTACTATTTTAACATCTCTTCAAGTGAATTTCATTCATTTCACTATTAAATTTTACGAAATATTTAACTCTCTGTTATTTTTTAATTTCTATTTTTGGATGTTATATAGAACATATGCGATTTTTTAATTTCTTTTTCGGATCTCTAATACTTATTCTACTCTTTTCATGTGAGAAAGAAATACCCATTTCCGGTGGATTAAAAACAGGTGTTTGGAGAGGTGAGGTTCTTGCTCAAAACAATAAAATACCCTTCAATTTTGAAGTCTTAAAAAAAGACGGAGTATTTACTATTTACCTCATCAACGGAGGAGAAAAATTTTTAATCAATAGTGTAAATGTATTTGGAGATTCTCTCTTTTTTGATATGCATATTTTTGATATCTCCATCAAAGCAAAATTAAAAGATACTATTTTAACTGGCACTTACACAAAGAATTACGCAAAGGATTACGTGTTACCATTTAAAGCAGTTTATAATAAAAAAGGGCGATTTGATCAGGTAAGCAGCAATCATAAATTTGACGGCACCTGGGAAACAACCTTTAAATCAAAAGAAGGAAAAGAAACACCGGCAATAGGATTTTTTAAGACTGAAAATAATAAATTAAAAGGGACATTTTTATTAAAAAGTGGAGACTATCGATTTTTAGATGGATACACCAAACAGGATACCATGTTTTTATATTCTTTTGATGGTAATCATATTTTTAAATTCCGAGCCGAAAAAATAAATGACTCTATTTTAAAAGGTGAATTTTGGTCGGGTAAAACAGGATATAAAACTTTTATTTCAAAAAAGAATGACCAAATTAAATTACCGGATGCTAATGAACTTACCTTTTTAAAAGACGGATTTGATAAAATTGAGTTTTCATTTCCAGATCTTGAAGGGAATCCTGTTTCCTTAAATGATGAAAAATACAAGAATAAAGTAGTAATACTCCAAATATTTGGAACCTGGTGTCCGAACTGTATGGATGAAACTGTCTTTTTATCCGAATGGTATCGAAAAAACAGTAAAAGAGGTGTGGAAATCATTGGACTTGCCTA
>Ga0256834_1002663_pt1 | contig 11131 bp, 7 predicted proteins | sample 4281140metaG_FD_190536 | JGI IMG/M metagenome (GOLD analysis project Ga0256834, IMG submission 190536) | Hydrothermal vent microbial communities from East Pacific Rise, Pacific Ocean - 4281-140 | ecosystem: Environmental > Aquatic > Marine > Hydrothermal vents | place: Pacific Ocean: East Pacific... | reverse complement strand
CGGGAGTTTTTACGCCGAATGCTCCGGTGGTGTAGCCCGGCCAATCATACGGGACTCTCGATCCCGTGACCCGGGTTCAAATCCCGGCCGGAGCACTTTAAATTTAATTTTATATTATTTCTCCTGTGCAGTGTAACTTTGCAAATCATTTGTATAATCTACTTGCCAACTTCATACCAATAGAATTTACAACCTATGAAAGAAATTATCATCCAATACAAGAATTAAGTACAAGATAAATTCCAAATCTCAACATTCTTAGACATTCGCGAACTAACGGTCTTAAATCTTTTTTTAAGAGTCAATTGCTTCAAACCCTGTAAACCATACAAACCCCTGACCAATTTAGAAACTCTTGCCAACTCTTTAATGCCACATCTTGATGAGTCATGGGAGAATGATTTTAATAAAATCCAATCAAAGTTCTACATGCAGCCTCATGAACCCCCCAAGATGGAGACATACTAAACACCTATAGTGGCTTCACAATACTATGTATATTACATAGTTTTCTACTAACTGATTCATAGTGGTGGTGTCAAAAATAACAAAAAATAACCAAGATACAACATATGGCCCCGCACTCAAGCAATTAGTAGACTACGTCAAAGCTACAAAAGATTTGACACTGCCTCTGGGGCCGTATTTTTGGCATAGCCATTATACAACAGAGGGCGAAAGGAGTATTGCAAGAAGCTAAGACTATTAAAGGGGGGTTACGACTTGGCGTTCAGAAGCTTCGTACAGAGGACACTGAGACGAGGTGAAGTTCCTTCGGAACCGCGAGGATATCGCGAATTCGTAAAGAACTTAAAAATTAGGCGCGCCGAGGTAACCGTAGTGGACTCGTTCTGTGGCGCTGGTGGCGCGACATTAGGAGCTGTTTGGGCCGGTTTCAACCCGGTCATCGCAGTAGACAACGACCCCTACGCTACGGAAACGTTTGAAAATCATTTCTCAAAAAAATTAAAATTAAAAGTGAAAATAGTCTGCGAGGACGCTCGAAAGTTCGTCAAAAGTGTTGAAGTTTTAAGCCTTTATTCGAACGGCGACACCTTCTTACTAATAGGCTGTCCCCCTTGTCAAGGATTTAGCACTAGCGGAAAAAGGAAAGAAAAAGACCGGCGCAACGACTTGATTTACGTCTATTTAAAGTTCGTCGAGCAGGCTAAGCCTACAGTCATCGCTTTTGAAAACGTCTTTGGAATGCGTTCGTTCTCGAAGTACTCCGTAGGATTCGTGAAAGAGCTAAAGAGGCTCGGGTACAAAATAGTGTTTGGACTAGACGAAAAGAAGACCCTAGAAGTCATTGATTTAGCCTACTACGGAGTACCTCAGCACAGGAGAAGAGTGGTCGTAGTAGCGACGCGGAGTAGGCGATTCGCCAAAACGTTCGAACCACCACGCCCGTTTAGGTTTCCTAAGTCGTACCTCAAAGAATACGGCTACGACGTCGAAGAGTACTTCTTCGAAACCGTTAAAGAATGGATCGGCGACCTACCTCCTATCGCTTCGGGAGAAAAACACCCAACGATCCCGAACCACCGTGCTCCGAACCTAGCGAAATTAACGTTAGAGAGAATAAAAGCAGTCCCAAAAGACGGCGGCTCTCTTAGAGATGCACCCAAAGAACTCTGGATACCTTGTCACGTTAAAAGGCCTAACGCGTACAAAGACGTTTTAGGACGTCTCAAGTGGGACGAGCCGTCAGTTACTATTAGAGCGTCCTTTGCCAGACCTACTACTGGTCGTTATGTCCACCCAGAGCAAGATAGAAGTCTATCTATGAGAGAGGGAGCGCGACTTCAGACTTTTCCCGACGACTTCGTATTCCCCGACGCCATCAGACCCACTGCTAGGTTAATTGGAAACGCGTTGCCACCGAGGTTCTCTTACGTCTTAGCTACTGCTATTAGAAACGCACTAGAGGAGGCCGACCTAGCTTGATCGAAGTTTGGGAGAAAGTAGTTGAACTTCTAGAAAAGTTCTACGCGGAAAGAGGTAGAAAATTTCCTTGGAGAAGGGAAAAAAGTCCTTTTAAGGTGCTCGTCGCTGAGGTGTTACTTCAGAAGACGCCCGCCAGTAGGTGCGTAGAGTCTTACGAAGAACTTTTGAAAAAGTACCCCTCCTGCGAAGCATTGGCGTCGGCCCCTGACGAGGAACTAAAGTCTATATTTTCTCGTCTCGGTTTGTTTAAGCGTGCGAAGTGGCTAAAAGAAGCGTGTTCCGTCGTATTGGAAGAGTTCGATGGGAATATACCATTAGAAGAATCAGAATTGAAGAGGCTAAAAGGTGTTGGAAGTTACACCGCTAGAGCAACTTCTCTCGCTCTAAGAGGTCGTGGTAAATTGCCCGTAGACGCTAACGTTAAGAGGGTGCTAGGCAGGTTAGGGATACCAAAAGACGAGTGGGAACACTTAGTAATTACTAGAGAAGCTTTTTACGGGCTAATAGACTTAGCAGCTTCGGTGTGTAAGGGTAAAAATCCGAAGTGTGAATCTTGTCCGCTTTTCGTCTTGTGCAAATTCGCTAGCGCAAACGTTAAGTCGAGTTTAAAGGAATAAACCTACGTGAACGCCAATCGAAATGCCAACTTCAAGCTCGACATAGTTAGGGAACTCAAAAAGCGTTTAGAACTCGCACCTCTGGAAGAGAAGGTTCCCCACTTAGGGGTAATTCCGCCTCCGCGTGGTAGAGCTTTGACCGTTAGGGAAGATCCCTTCGATGTCCTGACGAGAGGGGCTCACGCAATAGGTGCTTCGTTTTTAGACATTAAACCCAGTGGCGAGTTCGAAGCTAAGTTTTCTTTCGTAATTAGAAGGGGGCCAGTCAAGTTCGGCGAGTGGCCAGTTTGCGGAAACAAAGTTAGCTCGTTGTGGAAGTTAGAAGTTTTTGCGACGGGACACCTCAGCGACTCGGAGTCAAAAGCGTCTTTAAAAGTGAAAGTCTACGAGTTAGTTTGGAATGAAGCTTCCAATAACTACGACGAAAAGCTCGTTCTCGAAACAGACGCTAGGGAGATCTCAGAACAGCGTAACGCTGTAGAAGTTCGTTTTTCGGAAGTTTTTCCAGAGCTTGAACCTTACTTCCTATTTCCGTTGGTGAACGAGGAAGCAGCCTACCAAGTCAGTTCAATAGACGGTAAACCGCTAGGACCACAAGAATCTATCACTGTTTGGACTAACAAAGCCGACTTGGTTGACGCTAGTGTCCCGAGGCACGACTTAGCGTTTAGAGCGGCGAAAACGGGAAATGTAGCTTTGGTGATACTGAAGAATCTAGGAGTTACATTTAGAGCGAAAGTGAAGGTTAGAGGAGGAAGGAGAGGTAGTACATCAGAGAAGGTTCTATTGGCACATCAATTTGCACCTCCTCACGACTTATCTTCCACTTGGACGACTGGAGCATGGATGGAGACCGAAGCAGTGATAAGTTACTATGGCGTCGAAAACAAAAAGAGGTCTGAAGCTTTGTATTGGCCGAAAAATGTTGCCGTAGGTATAGGCGGTTTATACGAAACAGAATACGACGAGTCGAAACAGTCGTGCAAGGTAACGGTCACTTCCAGTGCCATCGTTAAGGAGGAACGATCCTCAGATGTCGCGGTAGCTTCGGAAAGTTTAGAGAAAAGCTTAAACGAACTAAAAAGAGAGTTTTCGACCCTCGCGGACGATTCTACGAAGGAGTACGAAAAATTCGCCAGTTGCTTAATTAAAGCCGTTTTGAAAGCTTTCGAGAGAAAGATTCCTAAGCTGAGAGAATTTCAACTAGAGACTGCCACGAACTACGCGAGACTTTTGAGGAGGAGTGGGCTTCGTAGTCCCGACGGGTTGCCTTCTGCCATCGTTCTGAAAGCCACCACTGCCGCGGGAAAAACACTAGCGTTTCTCCTACCCACACTCTTCGCAATCTGCGCGAGGAGAGCCAAAGGTCTAAAAGGCACGACTGCAATCTTTGTTTATCCAACTAGAGCGCTCGCGTTAGACCAGACCAAAACGATATTACACGTTTTGTGGTATTTAAATGAAGAGTTAGATAAAATAGGTGTCGATCCAGTCAAAGTCGGCATCCTAGCTGGAGAAACGCCGAGTCTCAAGCAAGAAAGCGAGGGAGAAATAGAGGTAGGTTACCGTTTCAGACATCCCGAGAACGACGAGGCCGTTAGAGTTAAAGTATTACGAGTCGGAGAATACGAGTTCGACTACACGTACTACTACGATGAGACGGAAGATCCTTTGAGCCAAGAAGATGCCGATAAGTTTAGAAAAGCACTTTCAGTCGTTAGAGACGACATTTACGCCAATCCTCCCGATATACTAGTAACTACTCCAGACACCCTAAACTTGAGGCTGATGGACCTACCCGAAAGTCACACGATCCTAGGTAGAAGAGTTAAAATTTGTCCCGAGTGCGCTACAGTATACACAAACACTAGAAAACAAAAGTGTAACGTGTGTGGACGAGACATAAGAGGCGAGACCGTAGTTTCTTACGCTCCCCCTGAAGTCGTAGTACTCGACGAAGCGCACCAAATTAGAGGCTCCTTCGGTGGACAAGTCTCTTATGTGTTCTCTCGCTTGGAGAGGGCTATCAGAGAATACCTCCTACAAAACGAAGGACACTCACGTTACGCACCACTTTACGTATTCTCCTCAGCTACATTCAAGGACGCTCGTAGGAGAGTCTTACAATTCTTTAGAATTGACGACCTTCCGAGCGAGAGAATCGTAGAAATAGAACCCAAGACTACGACTCGAAAAGAAATAGTTAGATTGCACTTCTTTGCTAAACCGTCAGTCTACAGCGAAGCCGCTACGCTTGCCAGAGCGCTCGAAAGACTAAGAGAAATATGGATAGAACTAAAGGGAGATAGTCGCCCCCCTAGGACGATAGTGTTCGTCAACTCGATAGCCGAAAACAACCTCTTAACCCTAACCCTGAGAGACAGACTCGTCGGATGGAGAATAGAAGGTCACTCAACGGACTACAGCAAACAGAGAGCAGATATAGAAGACAAGTTCTCGAGGGGCGAGATAGACTTACTAGTAGCTACGAGTGGACTAGAAGTTGGAGTAGACTTCGACGAAGTCGACGTGATAGTAGTACTCGGAGCACCGAGTTACTTGGCAGACTACCGGCAAAGAATAGGTAGAGCTGGAAGAAGATCCGACAAGAAACCAGCAATCGTGTTACACTTTTTCAAAGACAAACCAATAGACCACTTGTACAAGAGATATTTCGAACTCGTCTGCGACGAGGAAAAAGTCGAAGAAGCTCTGAAGAGAGAAGACACACCGTTACCAATCTTAAACACGACAGTAAGAAAAAGAGCTATAGAAAGAGCGTTACTAGACTATTTAGCCACTAGACCTGACGCTCATAAAATTTACGGCGATGCGTTAGCCTGTTCGAGGGGAGCTCAAACTCCAAAGCTAGTTAGAGTGTCCAGCCCATCCAACACCGGTACAGCTAAGTGCGAACTAGATCCTTACGTGTATTCCAACGGTCGTCTCGACTCTCGTCTCGTCTCATACATAGTAGACGCTTCCGCGTCCTCTAAATCGAGACCCACCTACGAACGCCAATTCGTAGAAAAACGTTTGAAGAAGACGCTACTAGGGTTGAGTAGATTAAGGGGAATGAAACTCGTGAACATCTATAGAGAAAAGTGGGCTAGTTACAGAATGTTAACTACGCTTAGACAGTCCGACGAGCTAGTTGTAATAGAAGTTGACTCTAACGCCGTATACCATAGAACGCCAAAACACAGAGAATTAGGATTTTTCATGCACAAGTACTACGAGGGTAGCTTATTCTCATACACAGGCATCAACTTAGTCGTGTCATCAGTCGTAACAAGAAGTACGAGAGACGAAATACCCCTTCGCACAATCGAAGTAACGGACGATCGTGAGATTTTTCCGCTCGAAGAACTTCCCGTACCCCCCCAGAATCTCGAACTCCACGAGGATCTGTATAAGATTTTCAAAAAGAGGTACGAAAGGTCTAAGTATGCCTTAGAAGAAGAAGTCGATGAAGGCGGTGAAGAACCTTGACCGCATCTAGCGAAGAAAAGCTCGGAGAAGAGATACATTTACAAATAGTTAGAACTCTCTTCAGGTTCAAAGAGCTCGGTCTTTTTCCTAAAGATTACTTCGAAGACGTGAAGTTAGGAAATTACGACATTGTTACTCCAGAAAAAGCTCAAGCTAAGTCTTATCACTTAGAGGATCCAAAGGGCGGTGAACTTTACACGCTAAAGTATTTCAGGTGCGCTAACTGCGGAAGAGTGTACGATATAGAAACACACTACCAACTCGCGTCGAAAAAGTGTCCCGCGTGCGGAGGTACATTAGTTCAAGTCCCAGTCCATTATCCCTATAAACCTAGGAACGCTGACCCTATAAGCCCCCCGGCGTCTAGAACGAGAGAAACTGTGGCGATTTTCTCCGCCTGTGGACTCCAAGATCCTAACTCCCGCTGTCGTTTGTTCCAAGTAGAAGGACATAGGCTCTCCATAGTAAAGAGAATTTTAAGGTTAAACTCTGGTAGACCTCTCGCCAGCATGCGTTGGGGCTGCCCTTTCGTTAAGGTTTTACCCGACGGGCGTGTCGAGTACGAATACTACGCGTTAGACGGTCAGAAAATAGACTTTAGTAGGATAAAATATAGGCACAACGACAGAGTAGCGAGATCTGTAAAACCACATCCTAATAGTCCTTTGAAATGTCCCTTCTTGAAAATCGTAAATAACAAGTATCCCTTGTGCACTCTCGATACTTCTTTCGGTAAGTTTGAAAAAGTGGAAAGCGGCGTCAGACTACGGGTACCCCCAAACTGCAGGTACGCGCCACGTACAAGAATATCTTTCAACCTAGACATCCCAACGGAGCCGTCGTTTAAAAACCTCGTAGGAGACTTTCATCGAACTGAGGAAAAGTATAAAGAGAGAGTAACTTGCGACGCGTTCGAGCCAATAGTACGTAATGTTTACTTTTCTTCAAAGTTAGAGGTATACTTCTTCACTTTTGGTACTTACTTCGGTCATCCAGACGCCACGAAGTATACTAGATTGTTTTACGTGAAAGAAACGAGCAACGGTAGGATAGAGTTTTGGGGTAGAAAGTTAGTTACGGAAGGTCTTCTCATCGAGTTCGATCTTGTAGCCCTTTCAGCGGCAGTCAAAGCACTCAAAGAGACTAACCCAAGTTACGAAAAAAGAGACGACTTTAGAATAGCAGAAGCGGTAGTTCACTCAGTAGGGCACTTGTTGTGGAAAGCCGTAGTATTAAAAACGGGACTACGCTACGACGAATTTGGGGAATCCATAGTCTTTTCCGAGAACGGTAAGTATTACTTCGCACTCTACGATGCTGTCGACGGAGGTCTCGACGGAGTAAGATCTGTACTAGTAGAAGAAACTGACGGCACCTACTTCCTCGATCCAGATGTTGTGAGATTTTGCTCAGACAACAAAGTTTGCGAAGCGTACTGCGAGTCTGGAGCTTGTAAGGCTTGTTTAGCGATCCCCAATTGTCACAGAGGCAATTATGAGCTAGATTGGAGAATCCTCAACGCCGTATTGTTAAAACTATGAAGCTCGACGAGTTAGAAAAAAGAGCTCTAAAAATCGTCGTCGAACGCGGCGACATTACTGTAGGCGAAATTGTGAACGAACTCGCCGAAGTTGGCTACAAAAAGTACGACATTTACAAGTCGGTCGAGTCCTTAGCTTCTAAGAACCTCGTAAAGTTAGTAGAAGTACCGGGTAAATTTAACCCATACAGTCCTGCTTGGACGAAAACAATTTACGCAACTGAGGTAGGCAAAAAACTCGTCGAAAGCGAAGAAAAAGTTGAGAAAAAGGAGTGTTCTGTTACTCTAGTGCTAACCCATCCGTTTCCTACGAAAACAGTCGTGAATTACATTTCTTTTCACGAAGCCGTAGAACTCCTCCTCTCCGAAGGAGAAGAAGTAGTAGGCATCGTCGGATACGTAAACGTTAACTCATTAACCGGCGTCCTAGGAGCTATCCTGCAAAAACTTCGAAGACCCATTTCGATACAATTGCTTTGCACGAAAGTAGTCCCAGAAGACGATGAAGACTCTAAAAGAAAAGCCGTCGAAACTCTCGAGGCTATGGAAGCTCGCTTAGATCTCGTAGAAGTACGAGACGAATACGGAAGAAACCTCCACGCTAAGTTTTTGACCTCTGGAGATTTGTCTTACGTAGGATCACATAATTTTCTGGCGCCAGCTCTGTCTAAAAACTTAGAAGTTGGCTTACTCGTGAGAGACGAGCGACTCGCCGAAGAGTTGCGGAAAACTTTCTTCGAACTCAGGAGGTGCTACTGTGCACCAAAGCGTGGCAGTTTCTAATGTCGCAAAGACTTTGGCAAACTCTTTAGAAGCTACGCATTCTGACGAAAATAAAAGAAACTTACTAAAACTCGTAATTACGTCTTTCGTCTATCAATTCTTCGCTTTACTCGTTAAATACAGAGACGGAAAAGCTTTCCTCGAAAAATGGTGTCGAGAATTCGAGAGACTACCTCCTTTCGACTTGCTCGCCCTCTTGTTGAAAAAAGTACCACTAGTCGGAGAAGTCAAAGACATCGTAAAAGGTTTGGGGTTATACAGTCTCTCCACGGAAGCCGTCCGAGAATTGTTCGAAGAAGCATTTAACGAGGACGAGGCGTGGATTAAGTTCATCTTGAGCTTCTTTTCGAGTGAAAAAACGTACTTCTCGACAGTAGCAGACATAACACTACTACCTCTACACTGGTTCCTCCTATACGAGTCAAAAACGACAGGTATCGCGTCTTACAAGCTTTCAGGAATAGGCGTCTACGAAGGCTTCAAGCGAGGCGACTTAGTCAAGAAACCGTTCGTCGGATTCTTCACACTTATAAAGACGGATCCCGAAGCATCGATCGAGATTAGAAATGCGGTCAGAAATTACTCGTGCCTTTCCGTAAAAACAGTTAAAGTTTTTGGAACAGGAAAGCTGGAAAGATTAGGTACTCGAAGAGGTAGTCCTATTTCGAGAGAAAACGTAATTCGTGGACCAGAATTTCAAAAAGTCGCTACGACTCCCTTCGTACCCGAGAGTAAACTCACGAAGTTTGGAGGAATAGACAACTTACCCTTTGAATTTTCTCTCGTCTCGTGGGGACCAATTACTATTCTCACGAGGTCCGAGATGGGGAATGTGCTCGTCTCGACAGAGTACCCTCATCCAATACTCCCCACGCTCGACTGGGCAACGGCAAAAATCTTGTCTGTAGTCAACGAAATACCTTACTTACCCATTGCCACACTAGTGCGTTCTGAAGTAAAAGTCGTGGACGAAGTGCCTTTAGTCTGGTTTTACTCAACTCCTTCTAAGAAAACCAGAGTAATCCTTCCGTCACCTAGGAGTATCGAAAACGCCACGGGAGAAAAAGGAATAATAGCCATTGAGTTCGAAATTTCCGGTACTCGCGAGAAAGTCGTGACGTACTTCCCATCTACAAAAGCGAGAAGAATAATAGGTGCTTCGGCCCTAGATGCTGTGAGAATACCCTGCGAGTTTGCAGAAACTATACTAAAAAAGGTTGAAAGATCTCCGAGAGAACTAGGCGTGTTACTCTGGCTCGAACCATTAATACCCACATTGGACAAGATTACTATTCCTCGATGGGGTATTTACTTTTCAACGGAACCCACGGAGTTCACAGGCGGAGTCGAAAGCATTTACTCCCAGCATTATCAGAAACACAGCTATACTTCACTAAAAAAAGTAAGAAAGATTTTTGATTCTAAATTAAGACGCAGTCGTTAAAACGGGGGGCTGTGTCAAAATAACAAAAAATAAATAGCCAAGATACAACATATGAACCCCACACTCAAGCAATTGATAGATTACGTTAAAATCTACGAAAGTCTTTCGAAGAGGAACAAGAAAAATGTAGAGCTAAAAATACTTGCTGCATTATTATACTTCTTTGGTCTTTCTTTGAGAAACAAGCGATTTTCTATCTCTATTCGAAGAAATAAGCCATGAATCAGTCAGAATATACTACCATAGACTAAAAGTTCTAAAGCGACCGAGAAAGAAGAAAAGAAGGTTAACAGCAATAGATGAAACCAAGATAAAGCTTGAAAAAAGATTAATCTTCGTCTGGGCAGCTATAGACATAGATACTAAGGAGTGCTTGGCTATATGGGCTTCTAAAGTAAGAGGAAGCTTTGAAGCCTACGTTTTCCTAAGAGAAGTATTGAAGTACTGCGAAAACAAGCCAGAAGTAGTTGTTGACACGGGGTTCTGGTATCTCTGGGCTTTACAAAGATTAGGATTGAAGTACAGGCACAAGATGTTTGGTAGAAGAAATGCCGTTGAAGGATTCTTTTCTAGGTTTAAGGAGAGGACGAAGATGTTCTGGAACAGATTTCCTTTTAGGAGCTCTTTTGTTTCTGTTCAGAGCTGGTTGGAAAGCTTTATGGCTTTCTATAACTACTGGAAGTGTTAACTTGACACCGCCATTCATAGTAACTAAAAGAGATGTCCGGAAGAATAAAACCTGAGCTCTACGAACTTAACAGATCTTATTAAGCAAAAAGTTGAGGTCGTTGTCTTCAAAATCGATAGACTGGTAAACAAGAAAGCGTTCACGACCCACCCCAAAGTCGACTAACTTCCTACATCTTACCAAGCAAACACCTTTTCTTTAAAACTAAAAAATTAAAAGTTTTTCAATACTATTCAATAATCTCCTATGCAGGAAATCTTAGAGCATCTACAGGGAATAGAGAAGTTGCTTGAAGTCCTTAATAGCTCGACAATTTTTGGGCTTTGAGGAACCTGACAAAGAAGGAATTTGGACGAGGTAGATGCAGAGGTGGAGAAAGGGAGAAGTACCCGTTATGAGTTTTGAAATCCTCCCCAGTAGTCAGGCTAAGAAGTTCCCTGACAGCCTGACGAGATGAAGGCTTCTAAGGCACTTTTATAAACTATCAAGTTTATAAGCAAATACATGAAAAAGATCGAATGCATATACGAGAAAGGAGTGCTAATTCCATTAGAGAAGTTAGACATTCCGGAAAGATCAAGGGTCGTTTTGAGTATAAAAGAAATAAAAACGATGGATGA
>Ga0256834_1002662_pt1 | contig 11132 bp, 9 predicted proteins | sample 4281140metaG_FD_190536 | JGI IMG/M metagenome (GOLD analysis project Ga0256834, IMG submission 190536) | Hydrothermal vent microbial communities from East Pacific Rise, Pacific Ocean - 4281-140 | ecosystem: Environmental > Aquatic > Marine > Hydrothermal vents | place: Pacific Ocean: East Pacific... | reverse complement strand
TTTTAACGCTAAAATAAAAGGTTTTAGAACACAATTAAGAGGTGTAAGAAAAGTGGATTTCTTCATGTTTAGATTACAAAAATTATTTGCCTAAATATAAAAACTCCACAAGTTTTGAACTTGATCCAAAACCTCCAACCCTATAAGTTTTTGGGTCAGTTTTTTCGAAAATTACTGAAATCAGTAGTAAACCTAATATTTTTTATTTTCTTTGTAAAAAATCTTTTATGAAAAATTTAATTCTCTGTTTTTTTTTAATTTTCATTATTTCATGTTCTAAAGACAATAAAATACCATTGCAAGAAAAAGATTTTTGTGCTGAAATTCATAACATAAATAACGTTAGTTTGTCTGATGAATTAAAAGAATTCGATAAAAAAGCAGCAACTCAAACAGGTGTTTATGTATTAGAAAGTGGCAGTAATTCTGTAATAACAAGAGCATGGTTGTGTGAATCTTCCGAAAAAACTATTGATATACAGTACTTTATATTTTCAACCGATAATATTGGTTTAATTGCTTGCGATTATTTGGTAAGAGCTGCAAATAGAGGTGTTAAAGTAAGAATACTTATCGATGATTTTATGGTAAATACAAGAGTAAAAGATATTTTAACTCTAAATTCACATAAAAATATTACAATAAAGGTATATAATCCTGGTGTTAATTTAGGGAAAAATTTAGTTAGTAAAATAAAGAAATTTACTACAGATTTTAGAGGTGCTAATCAGCGAATGCATAATAAAACTTTTATTGTAGATGATAAAGTGGTTATTACTGGCGGAAGAAATATTGCGGATGAATATTTTGATTACGACCATGAATATAATTTTAGAGATCGTGATGTTTTACTTATTGGTAAATCGGTTAAAGATGTAAAATCTTCGTTTATTGATTTTTGGAAAAGCGAACACAGTGTAAAAATCACTAATTTAGTAAAAGAAGATTTAATAGATGTTACGGATAAACAACGATTTGAAAATTTACATCAATATGCTTGTAATCCAGATAATTTTTGGCCTCAGATTAGATTTAAAATCGAAAATTTTACTGCAACGATACAAACTATAAAAAAATCGGATAAATTGGTTTGGGTAGACTCTGTTCAGTTTATTTCGGACATTCCAGGAAAAAATAAGGTGAAGAAAGGTCTAAAAGGTGGCGGAAAAACAACTACTTCTTTATTAGAATTAATCAAAAATGCAAAACAAAATATAGCGATACAAACACCATATTTAATAACTACAAAAAGCACCAGATTACTATTTAAAAATGCTATTAACCGAGGTGTTAAAATCAGGATATTAACTAATAGTTTAGCATCAACCGATAACTTAGAAGCATTTGCAAGTTATCAAACCGATAGAGAAAAATTACTAAAAATTGGCGTTCAACTATTTGAATTTAAACCAGATGCTGCCATAAGAAAGCAAATAATGAACAACCAATTACAACAAAAGTTAGATTTTACACCAATATTTGGTTTACATGCCAAATCAATGCTTGTGGATAATAAAATAACGGTGATTGGTACTTTTAATTTAGATCCAAGATCCGCAAATTTAAACACAGAATGCATTACAGTTATTCACTCAAAAAAAGTGTTTAAAAATGTTTTAGACCAATTTAACGAGGAATTTAAACCCGAAAACTCTTGGGAAATCACCTTAGATTTTAATCCTGACAATAAAGTAAAAAGAACCAAACGTATTAAAACTTGGACTAGAAAAATTTTACCTAAAGGGATTTTGTAACGTAATAAATATAAATTTTTGAAATTTATAGAGTTAAGCTACTTCGTATATTTTTTTATTTAGTCAGTTTGTTTATTTCACGTTTACGATTGATTGGGACTGAGTTGGCGAAATTAAATAATAAATCAAATTCACAATTCATTATTGGTCTTTGTAGAACTTATTTCTTAGTTCATAAGTAAGTTTATTTATCATTTTTATATTCGGTCTTTCGGGTAGTTCTGAATTATCAAAAACAGTTTCCATTTCATCTTGTCGTTCTTTTGCCATTATTAAAAGGTCTTCATATTCATAATTTCCACTTTTAATATCAAGAAGAAACTCTCTGTTTGGGCGTTTGACGTTAATCTCTCCTTTTTTTCCAATTTCAATTGCCATTTCTAAAAGTCTAAATGTGTGCATCATATTTTTTGCATCATATTTTTTTCCGTGACTTTGTGTGTTTTTATATCTTATTTCATTTCTATTTTCTACCCAATCCCAATATTGCTTATACTCTTTACAATATTTTGAATAACCATCTTTATTAAAATAGAGTAGTGCTTTTTGTTTTTCTTCTTTAGGTATTGAACTTAAACGAATGTCATTTGACAATTCATTTTTTATAATACCATTGTAACCAACAGTTTGGCTATAAAATAAACCAAACATATTTTTCATGTGAGAAATATTAATTAGGCCACAATTTTCTTGTTTCCAATTATTTATTTCAAGGTATTTTAACAATGAAATTGAACCTTGATTATAATTTACATAACAAAAAGACAAAACATTTTTTCTTTCTTTTCCAATTGGATTTACAATTTTCTTTTTCAGTCCTTTTGCTTTTTTGATTTGTGATAAAGCAAATTTGCCAAATGTATTTTTACATAGTTTAGATAAAATTAATTCTGATTTAATTTCATTTAAAAACGGATGTTTATATAAAATTGCTGATTTAGGTGTATTTAAAAGTTCTAAAATATTTGGATTATTTACGGATAGTAATTCCAAATATCGACCTAACTCATAATAGACAATGTCATTTGTAGGATTGCTAACTTGTGCTGTATATTCAAGACCATAAAAGTCTTTTTTAGGTAATAAAAACACACCTTTAATATCTGTGTCAGAACTTGGTGTATCTAAACCGTATGCTCTACTACCGCTTATACATTCAAGAATGATTAACCCTTTTTCTTTTAGTTCTTCAATTGTCATTTTGAGTAAGTGTTTTTAAGAAAAAAGTATTTAATTCGTCTTTATTTCCTTTAGATGATGATAGAGTTTTTCGTTTTTCGTTTGCTGAGTTTATGCAAGTCTCTATAAAGTTTATAAGTTCAATTTCTCCATTGTGTAGATAACTTTCACTTATTGTTGCTTTCAAAGAAATGAGTTCATTAATTCTATTTATTAAACTATTTTTAATGTTTAAACCACTAAGCATTTTCTGAAATTCGATTGGTGGCATTTCTTCTTTTTCGAGTATCCATTTACAAGCTGTTGCAGAACGTAAAGCATAGAAAAACTTTTTAAGTTTATAATCTTCCTTTTCTTTTAGTTCTTCTAAAAACTTTTTTGCCATACTTAAATAATGATGAATTGTAGCAATTCTTGAATATTGAGAATTTGCTAATTCATTCATTTCTTTTAAAAATGTACTTTCGTGTTTGTAAAGAATAGGTGATTGTATGCGTTCTAATAACGGAGCATTTGATTTTTGTAAAAGTCTAAGTGATTTTCTTAAATCCCAACCTGTAATATCAATTTCGTTATTTTCAAACATTAAATCAATACTATCTCTTTTTTCAGAGAGTGATAAATACCAATCTTTTTTATGAACATAGATAATTCTAATATCAAAATCACTATCTGGCGAAGGAAATCCCCAAGCTCTCGAGCCTGTTTCGCAAGCTAAAAGAATTTTTACGTCTTTTTCCTTTTCGATTTTATCTAAATATTGAATTATTTTTTCTTTCATTTTTTGGTGAGTTCAAACTATATTTCAATGTAATTTATTAACTGTTTACAGTAGCAAATGTATCAAAAATAAATGAATGTCAAACTTTTAAAACTTCATTGAAAAAAACAAAAGTCGTTCTATTAAGAACGACTTTCTAACACAATAACTAAATTAGTTTTATCTTAACCTGTCTACTGATTTTACAAGATCTTCATCCTTTTTGATGAATTTATTAGCAAAAACTAATAAAAACACACTTAATAGAGGTAAAAAAGAGCCAATACCTTTCTCAGACACTTTCGCGTCTCCAGATAATGTTAGTAAATGATAAACGATAAATCCTACTAATAAAAAATTTAATAATATATTTAATCTATTCATTACAAACTGTAATTTTCTGTTTTTAAATAAGAAAATAGTAATGAAAGATAATATTGCCGAAACGATAAATAATGCACCAATAGATTTGGTTAATAAAGATTCATTTGCAAAAGTATCTAATGCAAAAATTTCATTAGACTTTAAATTCTTCCATAAAGAAAAAATAAAAATCAAACCTCCAGAAATTCCAGAAGCAATTAATAAAAATAAAGATTGAATTCTTTGAATCATATTTTGTAAAATAACGATGCAAAAATACACTAAACTTTTAAGAAAGAAAATATTTTTATTTAAAATAAAAGTTGTACTATTGCATTATTAAAGGAATAATATTGTAATAAACTTCATTACAATTCTTTAAGTTCAACAACAAGTTATATCTAACTCTTGAGAATTCAAAATAACTAATAACACTATACATACAGAATGTTTGACATTGAAAAACTAAAACAATTAAAACTAGTTGATTTACAAGAAATTGCAAAAACAATTGGTCTAAAAAAAACGAGTCAATTAAAAAAAATAGATTTAATCTATTTAATTTTAGATGAACAAGCTAAAGGAGGAAAACCTACAGAAAGTCCTAAGGAAAGTCCTAAAGAAAACTCTAAAGAAGAGAAAAAACCGGAAGCAAAGAAAGCACCAAGAAAAAGAGTAGAGAAAAAACAAGAGAATCCTAAGTTAGAATTCCCTAAAGAAGAGGTTAAAGAAGAAGTGATAGAAAAATCTTCGAAAAAAGAAAAGGTAACTCCTAAAAAATCCACAGAAGAAGTTTCGGATAAAGAACTTACTAAAGAGGAAATAATTGAAGAACAACGTTCAAGAAACGAAAGAGCAAATGCTTTAAACCCAAATTATAAAAAGAAAGTAACTAAAAATAAAAATAGTTCTACTCAAAATAATTCTACTCAAAGTAAACCCAATAATAAAAGTAATTCTACCAGACCTCAAAATAATAAACCAAAAGTAGATAGAGGAAATCAAATAAAGCATCAAGGTCGTTATCGTGATCCTGATTTTGAATTTGATGGTATTATAGAATCTGAAGGTGTTTTAGATATAATGAATGATGGTTATGGTTTTTTAAGATCATCAGATTATAATTATTTATCGTCGCCAGATGATATTTATGTTTCGCAATCACAAATTAAACTATTTGGTTTAAAAACAGGTGATACCGTAAAAGGCGCTGTTAGACCACCAAAAGAAGGCGAACGTTATTTTCCACTTTTAAAAGTTTCTTTAATTAACGGATTAAATCCAAGTATTGTTAGAGATAGAGTTGCTTTTGAACATTTAACTCCTTTATTCCCTAACGAAAAATTTAATATTGCTGGTAAAAATAGTTCTCTTTCAACAAGAATTATGGACATGTTTGCACCAATCGGTAAAGGCCAACGTGGTATGATTGTATCACAACCTAAAACTGGTAAAACCATGTTGCTTAAGGATATTGCTAACGCTATTGCGGAAAATCATCCTGAAGCATATCAAATTATTTTATTAATTGATGAACGTCCTGAAGAGGTAACAGACATGAGAAGATCTACCAAAGGTGAAGTTGTTGCTTCTACTTTTGATGAACCTGCAGAAAAACACGTAAAAGTGGCTAATATTGTTTTAGAAAAAGCAAAACGTTTAGTAGAATGTGGTCATGATGTGGTTATTTTATTAGATTCTATTACTCGTTTAGCAAGAGCTTACAATACAGTTGCACCAGCATCTGGTAAAATACTTTCTGGTGGTATTGATGCAAATGCTTTACATAAACCTAAGCGTTTCTTTGGTGCAGCACGTAAAATTGAAAATGGTGGTTCTTTAACTATTATTGCAACAGCACTTACAGATACTGGTTCTAAAATGGACGAAGTAATTTTTGAAGAATTTAAAGGTACTGGTAATATGGAATTACAATTAGATAGAAATATTTCTAATCGTAGAATTTTCCCTGCAATTGATTTAATCAAATCAAGTACACGTAGAGATGATTTATTATTAGCAAAACAAGACATACAACGTTTATGGTTGTTGCGTAAATTCTTAGCAGATATGAACCCTATTGAAGCAATGGAATTCATTCAAGAAAAAATTAAATATACCAAAGATAACGAAGAATTCTTAATGTCTATGAATGGTTAATAGAATTAATTCTATTACGAGTTTAATAAAAAGGAAATAAGAATTTCTTTAAAAAGCACAAAAACCCTTTCAGCGTTTAATATCCTTATGGAAATTTACATTGAAAGGGTTTTTTTAGGTCAAAAATAATTGACCAAACATTTTAATGAACATCAAAAAAATAAATTTCCGATTTCGTAATTCTTATAATAACCTATATAATACAGGTTTGCTTAAACTAGCATTATTCTCTATAGAAGCAATATTGAGATTTAATAGATATAAACCATCTTTAATTTTATTAGTCACATAAATAAATTCCGTAATTGTAGCGTCTAACCTTAGCGTATCGTTAAAATTCCAAAATGCTTTATGCGAAACCAATTTACCGTCATCTTTTTCTTTATCTACCGAAGGTAAGTCTATTAATAGATGTTTAATACCTATTTCGCGTAAATAAATTGCTGCTTCTTCTAATAAATAAGGCGGATTTGTATTTGAATAATTTTGATTTAACTTATCTTTTGTATTAGGTAATGTTCTAATAATTAATGCATCAATGTTGTGATCTTGAATCGCGTTTTCTAATTGTTGTTTTGTGATTACAAAATCAGAGTTTAATTTTTCTGGTGTAATGGAAATCAATTCAGATAAAAAGAAAAATGTTTTTAAGGTTTTATTAATACTATAAAACTCTTTGGTAATATGACCAACACATTCGGTATGCGTAGCATTTGCATGCGGATAAAAAGTGATTTTATTAAAATTGGTACTTGCTCCTTTTGCAACACTACCTATAAAATCACCAGAAATAACTGGTTCAATAATAGGATTATCTACATACCAAGCCAAAGCACCTTTTTTATTTTCTAATGGTATGGATATATCTAGAGGTTTAGATAAATCAACTTTTATTTTTTTGTTATTTATTTTTATTTTGGCTTTCATAACGTCGTTCCGAACTTGTTTCGGAATCTGTTGTATTATCTAAATGTTATTTAATAATTCGGTATCATTTTCAAAAGCAGTACCAACAACAACAATAGTTGCACCTGCATTGTATACCTTATTTATTTGTTCTTTTGATTTTAAACCGCCACCAACAATTATTGGTAAATCCACTACTTTTGCAACTTTTGAAATCATTTCTAAAGAAACAGGATTTAGAGCGCCACTTCCGCCATCTAAATAAATTAATTGATGCCCAATATATTGTCCTGCTAAAGCAGTTGCCATAGCAATTTCGGGTTTGTGTGCTGGTAATGGTTTGGTATTACTAATATAAGATACTGTAGTTTCTCTACCACTTTCAACTAATAAATAACTGGTAGAAATTACCTCTAAATTAGTTTGTTTTAATAATGGTGCAGCAATAATTTGATTGCTAATTAAATATTCGGGATTTCGACCAGAAATTAACTGTAAAAATAAAATAGCGTCTGCTTCATTAGAAATCTGAATTGCCGAACCTGGAAATAAAACCACAGGTAAATCAGAATATTTTTTGATGGTTTTAATAAAATTATCTAAGATGTTTTTAAATAACAAACTACCACCAACAAATATTAGATTTGCATCTGAATCATTTATTTTTTTAATAACTAGAGGTAATTGATCTAGATTTATTTTATCTGGATCTAATAAAATTGCCAACAATTTTTCGTTGTTATTTTTCGCCTTATTTATATAATCTAAAATCATTGAGGCAAATATATGTAAAAAAGGGAGATTGTAAAGACGTTTTGCAAAACGTCTTTACAATCTCCCTTTTAATTCAAAGCATAAACAAAAGGCATAAACAAAAGATTATTCATTACAATTGTGAAAATCTAACCTATTTTTTAACAAATTTGGAGGATTGGTTATTAACTTTAATAAAATAAATACCATTATTTATTGAAGAAATATCAATTTTACTATTAGAAACATCTAATTTTCCTTCTAAAATAGTTTTACCAAGAATATCATTTATGCTATATTTTAAAAAAACATTAGAACTTATATTTTGATCAATAGTTAAAAAATTAGTCACCGGATTAGGATAAATATTAAATTTCTGTAGCGAATGTTCGTTAGTATATAAAATATTATCTGTATAACGTGTAAGAACAATATCTTGAAACTCTTCAAACCAAAATGATTCTCCAACTATTAAAATATTATTATTCTCTTGTAAAATGAGATCCATGTTTGCAAAAAATGATTCTTCAACAATAGAAAAATCGAAATTTACTTCTCCATTTAAATAATGATTAGTCAAGAAAGGTTTAAACGCATCTTCTCCATTCAAATCATAAGATAAACTACCATAAATTAATAGTTTATCATCATTGGTAATAATGATTTTATTAATACCATGACCATAAATATAATTGCTAAAATCATAATCATTAGTTGCAATCCCATTAGTTCCAAAAGAAACATCTAAATTTCCACTAGGTTCAAATTGAGTTAGAAAATAAGATACTTCATTTTTAATTGCTAAAATTAATTTTCCGTTTTCTTTAATGTTTAATGCAGAAGAAAAATTCTCATCACTAGCGTGAGTGTTTAAAATTCCGTTACTACCAAAATTTAAATCTAATTCACCAGTTAAAGAGTATTTAACAATATAATCATTATATTCCATTAGGTTGTGTAATCCTATCTGAAAGTGTATATAAATATTATTATTAGACACAAGAATGTTTTTAGTATTAAAAAATATTCCGTTTAAATAAGTTGTAACGATTCCGTTTTCACCAAAAGTCACATCTAATTCACCATTAGGGAGAAGTTTTAATGTTTTCCCATAATATTCGTCATTTATTTTTGAAATACCAGTTAATATAATTTTCCCATCATCTTGTATAATTCCTTTTTTATATACAAAACCGGGCATTTCCACAAAACCGTTATTCCCGAATGTTAAATCAATTTCGCCATTAGATAAAACTCTATTCAAAAATAAATTTAAAGGATAAATATCTTTATTACCTAATAGTAGTATTTTTTCGTCATTTTGCAATAAAATATCATTGATAAAAATATCTTGATTATAAGGTAATTCAAAAAAGCCATTAACACCAAAATTAATATCTAAATCACCAGACGGCATGTATTTTAATAATTGATAAGGATTATTTGTAGAATATGAATAATCATAAGTTAAAGCAAGTAATTTATTATCATTTAATTCTATTAAAGACTTAAATGTATTGTCATCATTATTTTTATCTGTAATAACAATTCCATTATTACCAAAAGAGTTATCTAACACATAATGTTGTCCAAAAAGCATAAATGGTAATAGACTAAAAAACAATAATATTTTTTTCATAATAATAATAATAATTTAAATGATGTCAAATTTAATCAATTCAAAGCATAAACTAAAGTAAAACCTTCAAATTGCTCAAAGAAAATTTTAAAAACTTCGTAGAAATTATCTTTCTTAATCCAACCTTTGGTTTTTTTATCGGTTAATTTAAACGCTTCAATTGGTAAATGATGTTTAAATAATAAACCACCATCTGGGTGAATTTTATACAGACTTTCTTTTGCGCCCCAAATTACAGTAAGTTGTTCCACTAAATTTTTGGCAACTAAAAAATCACTCTCATTACCAATAAATTTATCCGAGATTCTAATAATTTTATCTCTATTTTTTTCGATATCAATACCAACAATTTGGTCACTTATTATTATTGCTGCAAAATTGAAGGAATGTGTAATCGAAATCCGTTTTCCATCTTTTAAATGGGGTTTTCCATCATCTGTATAAAATAAGTCCTTATCGGAATAGTTTAATTCTGCCAACAAATGTCGTACACTTAAAAACCCTTTTTTATGCGATTCAGATTTCATTCCACTAATTCGTTTTAAACTATTTTCATTTAAGTAAATATCTTCTAAAACAGTTAATTCTTCTTTAATTTTCCAAACTAAAATAGTAGTATTTGGTTTCGGGTTTATGCTTTTGTATAATGGCATCGTATATTCAAAGTTATTTTGTAATTTTGCAATCGAATTATTACAAAGATAAACACTTTCAAAAGAAAAAAAAATATGAGCACAAAAACAATTCCTTTCGTAAAAAATAAAGTAAAAGATATTTCTCTAGCATCTTGGGGAAGATTAGAAATAGAATTAGCCGAAGCAGAAATGCCAGGTTTAATGTCTTTACGTGAAGAGTATAAAGATGAGCAGCCATTAAAAGGTGCAAGAATTGCAGGTTGTTTACATATGACTATTCAAACTGCTGTTTTAATTGAAACATTAATAGCTCTTGGAGCGGAAGTTACTTGGAGTTCTTGTAATATTTTCTCTACACAAGATCAAGCAGCAGCAGCAATTGCTGATGCTGGTATTGCAGTTTATGCTTGGAAAGGTATGAATGAAGAAGAATTTGATTGGTGTATTGAACAAACACTTTTCTTTGGTGAAGATAGAAAACCATTAAATATGATTTTAGATGACGGTGGAGATTTAACCAATATGGTTTTAGATAGATATCCAGAATTGGCTAAAAACATTAGAGGTTTATCCGAAGAAACTACAACAGGAGTTCATCGTTTATACGAACGTGTTGCTAACGGAACATTAACAATGCCAGCAATAAACGTAAACGATTCGGTTACAAAATCAAAATTCGATAATAAATATGGTTGTCGTGAATCTGCAGTAGATGCAATCCGTAGAGCAACTGATATTATGTTAGCAGGTAAAAGAGTAATTGTTTGTGGTTATGGTGATGTTGGTAAAGGTACAGCAGCATCATTTGCAGGAACTGGTTCTATTGTAACAGTTACCGAAATTGATCCAATTTGTGCTTTACAAGCAGCAATGGATGGTTTTGAAGTAAAAAAATTAGAAACTGTTATTGGTACAGCAGATATTGTGATTACAACTACAGGTAATAAAGATATTGTACAAGCACGTCATTTCAAAGCGATGAA
>Ga0256834_1002661_pt1 | contig 11139 bp, 4 predicted proteins | sample 4281140metaG_FD_190536 | JGI IMG/M metagenome (GOLD analysis project Ga0256834, IMG submission 190536) | Hydrothermal vent microbial communities from East Pacific Rise, Pacific Ocean - 4281-140 | ecosystem: Environmental > Aquatic > Marine > Hydrothermal vents | place: Pacific Ocean: East Pacific... | reverse complement strand
TCATCATTTATTTAAGTTTGCTGCTTATGAGAGTTGCGGCAAGTGCTTTCCATGCCGTTTAGGCACAAAACGCGGTGAAGAGCTGCTGCTTAATGCTATTAAAAATAAGCAGAAGATTGACAAGGAATTATTCGATGATTTGCTAGACACATTAGAACAAGGCTCATTATGTGCACACGGTGGCGGAACACCATTACCAATCAAAAATGCCCTAACTTACTTTTCCGAAGAATTATCTGATTATTTTTATAATTAAATCGCTTTTTAATTAATCAAATCAGTTATTTAGTTATAATATCGGTTTTAAAATATTTCTGCATAGAGCCATAAACATATGCCTGTATAGAAATAAGTAATTACAATAAACAAGGGTAATAAAGTGACATCTTGGATAAAAACACAGCAACAAACCTCACAATTTTTCGGCTCCAATTCGAGTTGGCTAGAATCATTTTACGATGATTATTTAGTTGATAGAGATAGCGTATCACCAGAACTTCAAGTTGTTTTTGATAAATTAACTGATAATACAGCTAAAGACATTCGCCATTTACCTATCTTAGAACAGTTTCAAGCTGCAGCTTTATTACCTCCAATGGCACAATCTGCAATACACTCTGCCCAAGATATGCAAAAAGAGGCTGCCGTTCTTCGCTTAATCAACTCTTACCGAGTAGCTGGTCATAAACAAGCAGATGTTGACCCAATAAATTATCGCCCTCGTCCACAAGTACCTGATTTAGACCCTAATTATCACGGTTTAACCGAGTCAGACATGCAAACCACCTATTCTACTGGCTCTTTAGCTGCTAATGACCGAATGAAGCTAGCAGATATTATTTTATTGCTCAAAAACACCTATACCAAGCACGTTGGTTATGAGTATATGCATATCAATGACATCCAACAACGTGAATGGATTCAGCAACGTATTGAAGCAGTACAAGACAAGTTCCCAACCAGTGAAGATGAAAAAATTCGCTTATTGAAAGAGTTGACTAAAGCAGAAGGCATGGAACGCTACCTGCACACAAAGTATGTTGGGCAAAAACGATTTTCTCTTGAAGGCGGTGACTCATTAATACCGCAATTGTATGAATTGATTTTGCATACAGGCAAGCAAGGCATTAAGGAGATGGTCATTGGCATGGCTCACCGTGGACGACTAAATGTTCTAGTTAATACTTTAGGCAAATCGGCTCAAGAATTGTTTAAAGAGTTTGATGGAATCTATGACGTAGAGTACGACAATGTTAATTCTGGTGATGTTAAATACCACATGGGCTTTTCTTCAGATATTTCTACCGACGGTGGCGATGTACATGTTGCATTAGCTTTTAACCCATCTCATTTAGAAATCATTAACCCTGTAGTTTTAGGCTCTGCAAAAGCTCGTCAGTTTAGACGCAATAATGATGTGTTTGGTAAGCAGGTTTTTCCAGTATTAATTCATGGTGATGCAGCTATTGAAGGACAAGGAGTCAACATGGAGTTGTTTAACATGTCACAAGATGAGGGTTATTTTGTTGGCGGCACATTACATATTGTTATCAATAACCAAATCGGCTTTACCACCACACATGCTTTAGACCAAGATACTATTGGTTACTGTACAGAAGTTGCCAAGATGGTTCAGGCACCAATTTTCCATGTTAATGGTGATGACCCCGAAGCCGTTGCCTTTATCACTAAAATGGCTGCCGATTTCCGTAAAGAGTTTCATAAAGATGTTGTTATTGATTTAGTGTGCTATCGCAGACACGGGCATAATGAGGCGGATGAGCCATCTGCAACGCAACCAATTATGTATAAAATCATAAAAAAGCACCCAACAACTCGTAAAATTTATGCAGATAAGTTAATTGCCGAAGGGGCAATTATAAAAAATCATTCCGAAGCATTAATTAAGAATTACCGCGACTCTTTGGATGAAGGTCGAGCAGTAGTTGAATTATCTAAAACCGTGCAAAAAGATGAACATCATGTTGATTGGTCTCCGTATATTGGAGGTCATCTTTCTGAGACAGTAGATACCACAATAAGTAAAGATGAATTTATACGTTTATCTAAAGTCATAACAACCATCCCTGAACATTTTACACCTCATAACCGCATCAGCAAGATTTATCAAGATAGGGTAAAAATGAGCAATGGCGAACTAAAAATGGACTGGGGTTTTGCCGAAACTATGGCTTATGCCAGTATTTTAAGTGACGGTTATCAAATCCGAATTGACGGGCAAGACTCACAACGAGGAACTTTTTTCCATCGACATGCTGTTATTCATAACATAACAAAAAACGAATCGTATATGCCACTTAAAAGTTTAGAAAATGGCAAAGCACGTATTTCCATCATTAATTCTGTATTATCAGAAGAGGCTGTTTTAGCTTTTGAGTACGGTTATGCAACTTCTGAACCAAACGCATTAATTGTTTGGGAAGCACAGTTTGGGGATTTTGCCAACGGTGCTCAAGTGGTAATTGATCAATTTATTTCATCTGGTGAAGCTAAATGGGGTCGCTTTTGTGGTTTGGTTATGTTTTTACCGCACGGTTTTGAAGGACAAGGACCCGAACATTCATCGGCTCGGTTAGAGCGTTATTTGCAACTATGTGCTGTCAACAACATGCAAGTATGTATACCTTCAACCCCAGCACAAATGTTTCATATGCTTCGCCGACAAATGCTACGCAAAATACGCAAACCTTTAATTGTGATGACTCCAAAAAGTTTATTGCGTTATAAGGGAGCTGCCTCTGACATATCACAACTTACTCAGGGTGAGTTCCAAAATGTTATACCAGATAGACATGCAGATAGTAATAAAGTGGAGCGTGTAATTTTATGTTCAGGCAAAATATATTATGACATCATCAATGAACTAAAAGACAGCCCAAATGATAAAATTGCCGTTTTACGAGTAGAACAACTTTACCCGTTTCCGCGTAAATTATTAATCAAATATTTAGACAGTTATAGTAATTGCAAAGTCTTTATTTGGTGCCAGGAAGAGCCTATTAATCAAGGGGCATGGTTCCAAATTCGACACCACTTAAAGTATTGCATAAAAAATCACAAGCATGGCAATAAGTTCTTGCACTATGCGGGTCGAGCACATTCGCCCTCGCCTGCTGTAGGCTCTTCAAAAGTCCATGCTAAACAACAAACACAACTAGTTCACGAAGCCATAAATGGGCAACGTGGCTCAAACATCGATGCGGAGTAAAAAATGAGTATTGAAATTAAAGTTCCTGTTTTACCAGAATCAGTAGCTGATGCAACCGTTGCCACATGGCACAAACAACCTGGTGATTTTGTTGCCAGAGATGAAAACATTGTTGACTTAGAAACCGACAAAGTCGTTTTAGAAGTCCCTGCTCCTGCCGATGGATATTTAAAAGAAATCGTACAAGCAGAAGGTGAAACTGTTTTATCTAATGAAGTTTTAGCTAAGTTTGAAGAAGGTGAAGCACCTGCTGAGGCTGAGACTCCAAAAGCTGTTGAAACGCCTGCAAAAACATCAACTCCTGCACCAACAACAACCGTTGCTCAAGCCAATACCAAAACAGGCGCATCACCTGCTGCTCGTAAAATCATGAGTGAAAATGGCATAGATGCATCCCAAGTCACAGGTACAGGTCGTGGCGGTAGAATCACCAAACCCAATGCACTGGATGTTGCCAACACACCAACCACAGAACGCGTACCAATGAGCCGTTTACGTCAAATGGTTGCCAACCGCATGATTGAGGCTCAATCAACCGCTGCAATGCTCACTTCATTCAATGAGGTTGATTTACATGCAGTAATGGCAATTCGTAAAAAATACAAAGAAGAGTTTATTGCCAAACACGGTGTTAAATTGGGTTTAATGTCATTTTTTGTCAAAGCAGCTACTGAAGCATTGAAAAAGTTCCCAATCATAAATGCTGCTACCGAAGACAATGATATCATCTACAACAAAAATCACCACATAGGCATTGCAGTTGCATCACCTCGCGGGCTGGTTGTACCTGTTTTGAAGTACACAGATAGCATGGGGCTTGCCGATATTGATGGGCAAATTATGGATTATGCTATTGCCGCTCGCGATGGCAAACTAAGTATGGACGACTTACAAGGCGGAACATTTACTATCACCAATGGCGGAACATTTGGCTCACTAATGTCAACCCCTATCTTAAATGCACCACAAAGTGCTATTTTGGGTATGCACACAATCAAACAACGTCCAGTTGTCATTGATGGCGAAATCGTTGCACGCCCAATGATGTATATTGCTCTTACTTATGATCATCGAATTATTGATGGTAAAGATGCTGTTTTATTCTTAGTTGCTATAAAAGACGCGCTGGAAGATCCTGCTCGTTTATTGCTTAACCTTTAGGAGATTAACATGTCAGAACAATATGATGTAGTTGTTATTGGTGGCGGCCCTGGTGGCTATGTTGCCGCTATTCGTTGTGCACAATTGGGTTTGAGTACTTTATGTGTAGATAATTTTATCGGTAAAGATGGCAAACCAGCACTTGGTGGAACCTGCTTGAATGTTGGCTGCATCCCTTCAAAGGCTTTGCTTGATTCTTCAAAAAACTTTGCACACATGACCCATGACTATAAAAATCATGGTATTACTTTTGACAATGCAAAGATAGATGTCAATACCATGATAGCTCGCAAAGATGCCATAGTTAAACAATTTACTGGCGGTATTGCTGGCTTATTTAAAGCCAATAAAGTCAAAGCCTCTCATGCTACAGCAACATTACTGGGCAATAACGAAGTTAAACTTACTCAAGGTGAAAAAACTACCGTTGTAACTGCCAAAAATATTATCATTGCTACTGGCTCTACACCTTTTTCAATACCAAATGTAACCATTGACAATGATTTAATCGTAGATAATGCAGGAGCTTTAAATATCAACGAAACTCCTGAAAAACTAGGCGTTATCGGAGCTGGCGTTATCGGGCTTGAAATGGCTAGTGTTTGGGGTCGTTTAGGTTCACAAATTGTTATCTTTGAAGCAATGGATACTTTACTTGCCGCTGCAGATAAAGACATTGCCAAAGTCGCAGGTCGTGAGTTCAAAAAACAAAAGATGGATATTCGCTTAAAAACATTTGTTAAAGCAGCACAAGTTGTAGATGGCAAGGTCGAGGTAACTTATGAAAAAAATGGCGAACAATTCAAAGAGACATTTGATAAACTATTAGTTGCTGTTGGTCGCAAATCCAACACCGAAGATTTACTTGGTGAAAATTGCGGGGTTGAATTGACAGAAAGAGGACAGATTAAAGTCAACGATCTCTGCCAAACAACGGCTGCTAATATTTGGGCAATTGGTGATGTGGTTCGAGGACCTATGCTTGCACACAAAGCTAGTGAAGAAGGTATAGCTGTTGCTGAACGCATTGTTGGACAACATGGTCACATTGATTTTAATACCGTTCCTTGGGTTATTTACACCGAGCCTGAGTTGGCATGGGTTGGCAAAACCGAACAACAACTTAAAGATGAAGGTGTTGAATACAATGTTGGTACATTCCCTTTTGCTGCTGTTGGTCGAGCAGTTGCCATGAACCAACCACAAGGCATGGTTAAATTGTTGGCTGATAAAGAAACCGATACTTTACTTGGGGCACATATAGTTGGAGCTAATGCATCCGAGCTTATTGCTGAATGTGTTGTCACTATGGAGTTTCAAGGTTGTAGCGAGGATTTAGCTCGAATCATCCATGCTCACCCTACTCTTTCAGAAGCAGTTCATGAAGCTGCATTAAGTGTTGATAAACGAGCTATCCATAAGATGAATTAACGTAACTACCTCACACCCACCGTCATTGCCGCGAAGGCGGTAATCTCATAAATGTTAGTGTGAAGGGTGGTAATTAATGATACAAATTACCCTATAGATTCCTGCCTTCGCAGGAATGACTGGTGTGAGTAGTTACGAATTAACTTTGTAATTTTTCATGTAAGACACAAAAAAGGTTGGATTATCCAACCTTTTTTTGTTGTTTTAAAGCTAAATCTTCTTGGGTAAGAAATAATACTCACTACCCTCATGACCTGCATGTTTAACCGCACTATACTCAGGCACTTGTTCTAAACCTGCTAAGCTTGAACGCAACTTAACTTGTTGGCTCATGGCTTTATATAAACGGTAGCCTTCCATTACACCATCGTTTTCATTTAATGTATCAATAAAGGCAGAGGCAAATATAGAATGGCCATTGCCACCGCTATCTAAAATAGGTTGCAAACCACCAGAGGTTAATACTGTTCGTGCTTTTACACGAGAGATGAACAAAATATCTTCACTTTCCACATCATCAGGTAACGGTGATATTGCTGAACCTGACAATGTTCCTGAGTAACAAGAATCCGCTACAACCATCACATGTTTTGCTTTCATATTTGCCATGAAATCACTAATTCTTTTGTTTGCAATCCATGTTGATTTATCCGTCAATGATGCATCGGTTGGAATCCAGTAGCCTTCATTGGTTTTTTCATCAATTAACCCATGACCTGCATAATAAACCATGAGATTATCAAACTTACCAAGTTTTTTGTTATAATCGCTTAATGCTTTTAGCATGGTTAATTTATCTGCATTAAGGAGCAGTTTAACTTTATAACCGTAGCGTTTTTTTAATATTTTGGCAATTTCCTTAGCGTCTTCTGTTGCTGTTTGCAAGTTATCCAAATTACTATACTTATCATTACCAATCACCAAAGCAAAATAATCACCCAAGTCATTTCGCAACCTTCGAGTAAACAACTCATCAAATTTGCGAGCTTTTACTGGCTTAAATTGTTTCCTGATAGCAACAAATTGTTCAATGTTTTTGCTGCCATCTTCCCGAATTGCAACAATGCTAACTGGCGTATCATCACTTTTTAGTTCAATTGAACTCTCAAACACTCCGCCATCTGTCATGCTTGCTGTATAATCTTTGTCGTTGACTTTTAATGCCACAATTCCCTCAGGCGGTGTAACACTTGCCATAAACTTAAAGCTAACAGCATCTGCTGGCATTGCCATTGTATTTATTCCACGTGTTAAAAATACATCTGGATTAAGAATACTAATACCTGAGTTTTTTGTATTTTGCACTACTTCTTGTGATGAAGATTTTTCACTTACCTTTGACACCAGTGTATTAATTACTTTACTTTGTTTTGACAACTCATTGTTTTTATTATTTAATTCAGCTTTTAAATCTGCAATTTTTTGTAATGTAGAGCTATTGCCTTTATTATTTTTAAGTTGTGTTTGTAAATCTTTAAGTTTTATATTTGACTGTTCAACATAACGCTTGGTTAAGTCGTAGTCTGTTTTTACATTAGATAATTGTTTACGTAACCCAGAAACTTGTTTTAACAGTTGAATTCTTTGGTGTTCTTTTGCACGTCTTTCTCGTAAGTTTTGCTCCGTAACAATTTCCAAATTTGAATCCTTTATTCCAGATGCTTGCCGATATAGATTGATGGCCTTTGTTTTATCTTGCTCAACGCCTAAACCTTGCTCGTAAAGATTACCCAAGTTTAACATGGCTGGTGCATAACCCTGCTCTACTGCTTTTTGATACCACATTACTGCTGATTTGTAATCAGGTGTTCCACCTAAGCCTTTTTCATATAACTCACCGAGGTAAGATTGGGCCTTAGGGTTTCCACCTTGTGCCTCTGGTAACCACATTTTGGCAGCACTTGAAAAACTAGCCTTATCATATGCTACATACTCACCACCTCGAACAGCACAATCACGTGCACTCAACCGAGCAGGTTTTCGTGGTGCCATATAGGTATAATTTGAACCCAGTTGTCGCACTTGTGGTGGCAACAAACAATCAACAATATATAACTGATCTGGCGTAATTTTACCCCGAGCAAACGATTTCTCTACGGGCATCCCACTACCAACAATTATTATACAAACTAAACTAAACAATTGTAGTTTATACGTTATAGCGGTTTCTTTTCTTGTTATCTGTTTGTTCATAATGTTCCCCATCTGTTATAGAGTGCTAAAGTGAGCTTAAAACTCAAATCTTGCACCCAAATTAAATGTCCCTCGACTAAATCCTTGCAGTCCAAGTATACTTCTATAATTAATATAAGCTTGTTTACCATTAGATGAAATATAGACAAAACCAAGCCCAGCAGAACCATAAGTTCTATCTGGCGAATCTGTTTCAATAATAAAAATTTCACCTAGTGGAGCAGAAACAAAGCGTGCTTCTATATCATTGCCATCATTTAGACTTTCATAATTATAATCAAAATCAAACTGTGGTGATAATACCCCCTTTTTTAGACTAATAGCCTTTGACAACCTAATACCTGCTGACCAAATCATGGACTCTAAATCTTGATTAGAGTAATTAAAATCAAACCCGCCAGCACCTGTTTCTGTAAAGCCATCGACATTGGTTTTGATGTATCTAAATGAGCCGTTTGGCGTAATATTCCACGAATTTTTATAAAAATCATATCCTGCACTCATAGCAACAGAATATTGATTGCCAGAGGTTGAGCCATTGGCAACACGTGAGACTGTCACGTCTCCAAGGGTGAAGTTTATTTTTCTAGATTGATCAAAGTTTGGCTTAGCTACACTAATACGAGTATCAATATAAAAGTTATCATTAACATAAAATGATCCGTAACCTGTAAGTGTTACACCAGTTGAAGAAAGTGTAGCCTGCTTATCAACGTTAGAATCAAAGTTTGCATAACCTAAGGCAACACCAATAACTTTTTTAGCAGATAAGCGATAATCAATACCAGCTGTCAAACCATAAGAGTCAAAGTCAAAGCCAAGCTCTCTTCCTGTTGCATCGCGAGAACCCATTGAAATCGTACCATTAACAAAGAATCCCCAAGGAGATATAAAGTCATTATTAACATCAATACCTGTAGACTCATCATCGGACTTGTTCAAGTAAGCCAACATCCCAATTGGCAAGTTTGCATTTCCATATCTTGCATTTAACCCAGCAGAACTAAAACCTCCGCCTCCACCTGCACGTAATTGTAACAAACGAGAGCCAATATTTCTAAACTGTGCGGTTGCTATTTCGGCAACAGAGGTTGATTGTCCAATCACTTCATTGGGTGTAATTTGCTCCATAACAGTATTAATGGCTTCACCATCTCCATTTAATGCTGTTTCATATAAGTCAGAACACAAGCCCTCTAGTGCCATAAAGTAACTTACCTCACAATAGCTGGCAACATTTTCAATCGCTTTGTTGGTTTGCTGATTTCCTCGACCTGCTAATGCAGTTTGTAAAGCAGACAAAATTTCACCTTCTGTTGGCGTAGGATCAACACTAATAGTAGCTGTAGATGTATTATTTCCTATAAAGTCATCATCAGTTTCAGACTCTGCTGTAGCTACAATAACAATATCTTCTGATTGAGCACTAACGCGAGATAAGTTTAAGGACACATGAATGTATGAACTTTGCTCAAAAGGCATTGAAGCTGCTTTGTATTGACAGTTCACATTTATACCTAAAACAGCACAGTCCCAAAACTCATTATCATCCACCTGAACTGTTTGGATTAATCCAGACAATACAATACTAATATTAGGTTTCAAAGCAGGTGATCCAAGATTGTCAATTGCTACATCAAAGCTAGTTTGACCGCCTTGAGTGACCATTTGAGTATTGAGAACAGATATTGATAAATCTGCTTTGGGAATAACAATGTTTTCAAGTATTGTTGTTGTTTCACCATCTGATAATACAACGGTGTTAGAGGTATGTGCACGTGCCTCTACAAAAACATCTCCAAAAGAGTCCGGTGAAACAACATTAATAACAACAACTTCTAATTCTTGCCCAGGATTAAGTGATAATCCACCATCAGCATTACAACTTAATCCAGTACTAACCGCGGCACAACTTACTCCAACTGCATTAGTAGAATTTACCTGTAAACTCTGTGGCAGTAAAACATCAATATTAATAGAATTTAATTCTATACTACCTGTATTTTTTAGCGTAACAGTATAATTATAATTATCACCTTGTGCTACTGGATCAACATCATCATTGATTTCGATAGAGTAACTAAAGTCAGGATTAGGATTAGGGTTAGGACTTGCACCAATTAAGTCAACCGATGCCTCAGCAAAGCTTTCTTGGGTATTAAGGCTAATAACGCGTACGCTATTAAATAAAGTTGAGCTATTATCATCGCTATTATCTGTCACATCAAATAGTACCTGGACTGAAGAGTTGGTAGGCAAGTTTTGACTGTAGTTACAATTGTAAGTTTGACCTTGGTTATTACATGTCATACCTGCAGATGTTATTATATTATTTACTGTAATAGCTTGTGGCATAGTATCAATTATCGACAAACTACTAACAGCAAAGTTTCCGGTGTTCCTTACAACAACCTCATATTGAAAGGATGACCCTTTATCAATCTCACTTACTACCACCCCATTTTGTAGTACATTTTTTTCAACAGCAATTGATGTTGCCCCTATCAAAGGAGGAGGTGATGATGGCTGGGTAATATTAATTAGAGCAGTATTAGAACTGCCCAATGAAGTGCCTGCTTGAACATCCATAGCCGAGGCAATATTAGGTATTGCCGCACCTACTGCATCAGCGGTGGCTGTAATAACAATATCGACTCGATCCCCAGGATTAAACAAGCTTGTTGAAGCAATATTGTCACAAGTTGCCGTATCAGCAACAACTCCAAAAACACAAGTAAAAACTGACGAGCCAATTACTGTATTAGCTGTTACCGTGACATTTGCTGGGCTTAAGTCAAGATAACTACTTGGCAATAAATCACTTATTTCTAAATTAGAAATAGCAGCTGTAGGTGATGTATTTTCAACAGAAACCGTATAAACCACACTATCGCCAATGACATAGTTTAACTGGTCTGCAACTTTGTTAATGGCAACACTTGAGATAGAAACAGGTGATGTAGTAACTGTTGCGAAATTATCAGATGGAAACTCTTCCAACGCACCTGTTACACCTGACTCCTCAGAAGTAAACAAAGTAAAACTATCAGGATTAACAACCGCTGAGCCTGTTGTTATTTGGACGGCAAATGGCTGGGTTACGCCAGCAGGAAAAGGTGACAGAG
>Ga0256834_1002660_pt1 | contig 11140 bp, 10 predicted proteins | sample 4281140metaG_FD_190536 | JGI IMG/M metagenome (GOLD analysis project Ga0256834, IMG submission 190536) | Hydrothermal vent microbial communities from East Pacific Rise, Pacific Ocean - 4281-140 | ecosystem: Environmental > Aquatic > Marine > Hydrothermal vents | place: Pacific Ocean: East... | reverse complement strand
GTTTTGCCGTATATCTCGCGGTTAAAGTCAAAGATATATGTCTCGATTTGCGCTGTATCAACTTCGAACATCGGGCGAATGCCTATATTACAAGCGGCGGGCATCCATTCATTCTCGCCCTTAATACGCGCGAGGCAAGCGTAAACGCCGTAAGCTGGATGGACGACTTCTTCTAATGGTATATTAGCCGTGGGATAGCCAAGCTCTCGTCCGCGCTGATCGCCCTTGAACACGCGCCCGCGCATCTCCCAGTCCCAACCTAAAATTGAACAGGCTTCTTTAATTTTTCCATGACGCAAAAGCTGGCGCACATAAGAGGATGAATAGCTACGCTCACCAGAGCCCTTAACCTCATCAATAACCGTAACTTGTAGCCCTGCATCTTTGATGGTCTCAGGAGTGCCCTTGCGGAGCTGTCCAAACTTAAAGTTGTAGCCAACAATTATATGTGAGGCTTTAAGGCCATCAATCAATATGTTTTGCACAAAATTATCCGCGCTTTGACTGGCAAAACCCCAATCAAAGGGAAGTGAAAAAACGCAGTCCACGCCATATTCGGCCAATTTTTCTGCCTTGAACTCACGCGGAGTAAGGCGACATGGTGGCTCATCAGGATGAAAAAGCTGTTTCGGATTTGGCTCAAATGTTAGCACGCCCAAAGGCTTTCCCAGCCCCTTCGCAATACTACGAGCTTTTACAAGTAAAGCTTGATGCCCTAAATGCACACCATCAAAATTACCAATGACGATAACGCATTCTTGTGCGCTGTTTGGTATATCTTTATATGTCTCAAAAAATTGCATATTTAAAATCTTGTGTTTTCTATCATTCAAAGTAATGTAACCATATTCGCTTTAAATGCGAAATAGTAAATAATTCTAAAAATACAAAAGGAATAAAACTATGAATAAGAAAACATTAAACACACTATTAGCTGGCGCGGTTGCGGTAAGCGCTATTGGCGCGGGCGCAATGTCTGCTAATGCTATGGAAGCTAAAGCTAAAGAGGGGCAGGAAATATGCTATGGCATCGTTAAAGCAGGCATGAATGCTTGTGGCGCGGCTGACAAATCACATGGTTGTGCGGCAATGGCAACAGAAGACGCAAGCGGCGTTGAGTGGATTTCACTGCCTACTGGAACATGCGAGAAAATCGTTGGTGGGTCATTAACTCCAATCATTAATGATGATCATAAAGACGATGATCACAAGGATGATGATAAGGATGATGATCATAAAGACCATTGATATAGCCTACTCCACATAAAAGAAACTGTTCAATGAATACTATGGGGTATCACGTCATTGCGAGAAGCGTAGCGACGCAGCAATCAATATTGTTTCACTTCGCTCGCAATGACAAAACGCCGCAAGCGACGAGGAATGATACCCTAAAAGAGATTTCAAATTATGAATCATTTTAATATGGCTTGGTTATAAAATTTCTTTAAGCAAGATGAATGCTTCTGCTGAGCGCGCTCCACATGCCGTACCCCTTAACTTTGCTAAAGCTTCAAGAGCCTCAACACTACGGGGAAAAGGGAATTCTTCAATTTCGCTTTCATAAATCTTCATAATATCGATTTTTTTGTTAAAAAATTCTTCGATATCAACATAGACATTAGGATTAAATCTATTTTGTAATGGGTTTATTTGAAAATTTGTTTCTGAAATAGTTTCATAGCATAAAGCGCGCTTAACTGATTTTTGCCTAAACCATTTAAGGCTGGCACTTGCTGCATCAAATGCGTATGCATGATCGCTATGTACATCACCAGAAAATGGCAAGTAAACAATTTCAGGTGCAACTTTTTGGAACACTTTTTTTATAGCCCCAACAAGTTCTGACTTTGGTACTATATCAAGTTGTGCAGGCGCAAAGTTAAGTTGATGCACGTTAATAAAATTATAAGCATTGGCCACTTTTTGTATTTCATCAGCACGCTTTTGCCTGATATCTATAGGATAATTGTTATCCATTTGTGTCACAATGCACCAATGCACTTTATCGCCGTTTGCAATATGCTTAAGAATAGTGCCGCCACAGCCAAGTGTTTCATCATCGGGATGGGGCGCAATAACTAGAATATCTGTCATGCTAAAAACCTTGTTTTTTTAAGTAAGAATGATCCTATAGCAAGAGCATCCATTCCAGTAGAGTAAAAACAACGTACGGCTTCAAGCGGAGTATTAACAATAGGTTCACCGCGAATATTAAAGGATGTGTTTAGAACAACAGGATAACCTGATAGTTCCCCAAATTTGGATATGGTTTCCCAATAAATTGGGTTAGAATCTTTAGTAACAGTTTGCGGACGCACAGAATCATCGACATGCACAATGGAGGGGAATAACTCCTTATATTCATCCTTAAACTGATACGCTAAAATCATAAAAGGAGAATATTTAGGATCAATCATATATTTTTCAGCAACTTCTGCAATCATTGAAGGGGCAAAAGGGCGAAAACCTTCGCGATATTTTACTTTTTTGTTAATAATATCTTTCATATCAGGATGCATAGGATTGGCAATAATTGAACGAGCCCCTAACGCGCGCGCGCCAAATTCTGCCTTGCCCTGAAACCAGCCTATAATTTTATTGTCATTTAAAAGTTTGGCTGTTTCTTGTGCTATATTTTCATGTTTAGTATATGTTAATCCGCAATGTTTCAGGGCTGATTCAATCTCATCATCACTAAATGATGGCCCCCAATATGCATGGGTTAGCTCAGTTTCTGTGGGGCTTTGCCCTGCTTTTTTAATTGCTAATAAGGCTGCGCCTAAAGCTGCGCCAGCATCATAACTAGCGGGATTAATAAAGATATCGTCAACGCCTTCAAGATTAGATAATAAACCATTCATCTTACAATTCATGGCAACGCCACCGCTAACGCATAATTTTCGCTCACCTGTTTTTGCCAGCAATTCTTTAGCTAAGTTAATGGCAACATCCTCAAGGCGTTTTTGAACTTCATAGGCAACATCAATATAATATTGGCTCATTTCGCTTTCTGGTCTACGCGCTGCACCTAACAAATCAACCAATTTATCTGTGAATTTACGTGAATAGCTGCGCTTACCGTAATAAACATAAGTTGGGTCTATTTTGTAAATTATTTTATCATCAGGAACACAAAACTTTTTAAGTTTTTCAGCTACCTCTGCGTTTGGATTGCCATAAGGAGCAAGTCCCATAACCTTGCCCTCTCCCGAATAGGCACTAAAGCCTAGCCACTCTGTTATGGCAGAATAAAACCATCCCAAAGAGTGCGGTAAGTCCCACTGGTCAATAATTGACAGCTCCCCACCCTGTCCATGCCAAGTGCTAGTTGCAATCTCTTCACCGCTTCCATCCATAACAAGTATGGCAGAGCTATCAAATCCAGATAGGTAATGTGTGCTTGCGACGTGGCATTTATGATGAGCGTGCCATGAAATTTTCACATCAGCGGTTTCATCAATTTTTTTCAGTGCAATACCAACATTAAATTTTGTTAATTCAGGTGAGAGTTTAGCGTGAATAATACCCTCTGCCGTATCAGCAAAAGGGTCAAGCTCACGTCCAGCTATTGATGACATATGTGTATTCATTTTTTCAGGATAACTTGAGTAATTCCAGCCTAGTGCTATCTCGTCAATATCATTAAGTTTAAGGTTGGCTTCTTTCAAGCAAAATTTAATTGATTGGGTAGGAAAAATTTCTGATGAGGTTTTTATGCGATTAAAGCGTTCTTCTTCCGCCATAGCAATTAGTTTGCCATCTATAAATAAACAAGCGGCAGTATTTGGCCCCGCTATAAATAAACCTATTACCTTCACGTATCTGACTTTCCTTTGGTTGGTTTTTGTTCAATAATATCCAAGATATCAAACACATCCTGATACCACATCATCTTTTTTTCTGAAACCTTTTTCATGCTTTTTTCAATAAAAGCATTATCATTTTCTATTAACTGTAGGAGGTTTTCTAAACGAGTTTTCAATATTTTTACTGTTTGTGACTCTGTAATATTTGATAATAATTTATGAACTATTTTAACTTTGTTTTTTAAATCTACTATATTTTTAGACCGACATAAATTATAATCTGCATCAGAGCTAAGGCGATAGTAGGTAACAACATTTGCGCGCGCGCCAGTCATACCTGCCTCTAATAATTTAATAGTTAGCCACCAATCTAATGGCTGTAATTCCTCAGGAAATTTTTCAGGCACACCTATCAAAGCCTTACGGCTAAGTGCTAAAGCTGATAAACCAACGCAATTTCCGTGTAATAAATCAGTTGGTTTTTCCAAAATATCAGGCGGGTTCATAAAGGAAAATAATGTAGTTTGCAGATTATTATTAAACCCATCTCTAAATAGGAGTTGATCCCCATAGGAAAAATCAGAATTTTTTAAAGCAATAGTATGGTTTTTAACTGCGTCCTTATGAATTATATCGTCACTGTCAATGAATAAATAAATATCGTATTTAGTTTGTTGCTTTAGATAATAAAACATTTTAGAGCGCACCAGAGCTATGCTGCACTTAGGATCAATATTAACAGTAGTTATATTAGGAAATTTTATGTCCATAGCGTGGTTAAAAACAATTAAATCGAGTTTTTTGTTCAGTCTTTGAACTGAATCTATAAACTCATCGAGATATTTTTCCATTTCAGGATAAATTACGGTGCTAAGACAATATTTCATGTTAAAATTTATTACTTTCTTGCATTCAAAAGAGCTTCTGCAATTTCAAACTCTTGTCTTTCATCAATATCAATTGAACGTGATAACGGCATTTCATACCCATATGTTTTATCACCGAAATATGAGCGAGTTTTCCGATATTTATCTATGTTCAAAACATAAACTGATCCATTCAGATATACAGGAGAATCAGGCATTTCCTGATGATTTCGCACAGCATCGCGATTATCCATGTCAATAATAGATGTCATTTGCTTGGTTTCTTGATCAATATTTTGGTGCCATGCTAGAGGTTTGGCTCGCACAATTGAAGTCACAATATCTGCATTACTTTCCTTGTATAGGTTAATAGCACCGTCGATATCTTCGGGTAGACGCAATGGAGAGGTGGGTAAGAGTAAGCATAAATTTTTGATATCCAGCCCCTCATTTTCTTTAAACCAATCAATAGCATGAAAATGCACATCTGCGGCCTGCGCGGTATCAGTCGCAAATTCATTAGGGCGTAAAAATGGTGCTTCAACGCCATTTATTTGTAAAGCAATGTCACGAATTTCTTCAGAGTCAGTAGATAATATAACTCTATCTATATTTTTTGCAGCTAAAGCAGTTTCGAGTGTGTAATGAATTAGAGGTTTACCCGCCATCATTAAAATATTTTTATTTGGTAGACGTTTTGACCCGCCGCGCGCTAAAATTAGAGCAATCATGATAATATCCTTTTCAATATATCATTTGGTAATTTAGTTATATCTTGTTCAAATTCTTCTTTTATATTGTAAATTTTTTTATATGAAAAATTCCACCATTCAGAGTCTCTTAGAATTTTTATTTTTTCATTATCAAATCTATAGCGAATAAAACATGCGGGATTTCCTGCATATATACCATAGGCTTTGGTTGATTTGGTTATAATAGAACCCGCGCCAATTACGCAACCATCAGCAAGCTCTACGCCTGATAAGCATGTAACTCCCTCTCCAATCCAAACATCATTACCCACAGTAATATCTTTGGCACTTTCGTAAACCGAACCAAGAAAATCAAAAGGCCCTTTTTTAATCGCAAAATTTGATATATGCCCTGTTGTATGACGCATTGCATGAGCAGAAAAATTAGCAGAAATAAGAGAAAAGTTCCCAGCTTTAAAATTTGCACAACCTAAATTTAATAAGACATCAGCGCCAATATGAGTTCCACGCCCTAAAGAGGTGTTGCCGCCCTGCCCGTCTAATCCGTTATTTAAAATTATTGCTCGTGGATTAATTGTAGATCCAAGTGCCATTTTTAAATTAGCATAATTGGCAATTATAACAGGCTCAGAAAATAATTTTGCATACCACATATCAGGGCGATTTAAATAGCCATCACATAGATCGTCTATAAAACTATCATCAATATTATGATTAACATTTATAACTGCACATCCATTTGAATAGCATTGTTTTAAAAATTCACCATTGGTTGATTTCCCTATTATAGCTATTTTACAACTGTTATTATATAGGTTTTCTATAGCCAGCACATCAACTTTAAAAGACCGTAAGGAAAGAGATTTGGCAATGTTACCAGCTTTTTTTTTTGCGTTAGCTTCTTTTTTATCATATAGAATATTAATCATTTTATACCTTGCACACCAAAAGATTTTTCAAGAAAGCTAGTATCATTGATTTTTTCTTGTGCATTTTGTACGGCACTTTTAAAAGATTTCCAGTCAATTTGCACTCTATTATTTTCATCAAAATAACCTGTCATAATTTCAATACGGTTATTTAAATACTCTTTATTTCCCCCTACAATGTGGCTATACCCAAGATCAAAATATATCATGGGCATTTGTGTCATTACCAAAGTTCTTAAAGCGCTAGACATGAAATCAAAAACTATTAAATCTACATTTTGTAATTGATCTTCGACATAGCCGTTAACTCGCTCTACATCGAGGTTATCAAAAATTGAATCTGGATGGGAGATTCGAGATTCAGGATGAGCTTTAAGCAAGACTTTATACCCAAGATTGGTAAAATGTTTAATTAGACGCACTTGAAAATCCAGTGTTGTAATATCTGGGGGTAAAATATTTAACCCTGCATAATGCTCGCCCTTAAATACGCCTGCAATCAGCATAACTGTGGGTTTATCATTACGTTTTTTAACAGTTATGAGTTGGTTATATTTTTTAATATCGTCATGTGATATTACACAATTATTTATACCAGTAAATTTAACTTTTTTTCCTTCAAGGTTTAGTGCATTGCCATTGGTAAAAAGATTTTTCTGATACTCGGTAATTTGCTTAGCTACAAATGTTGAATAAACGGTTAGCTCGTCACAAAAATCAAAAACAGTTCCTAACTCTCCTTTAGTAACACCCATAGCAAAGCCGCGCCCGTGATCGTGGCCAATTGTGTATCCACCGCATTCTTGTACAGTAGCACGCAAGACTCTGGCTCTCATTTCATTCACGCTTCCAAACCACAAAATTTTAGGAAGAGGATTTTTTTTATGATTTTGCAAAAGATGATTTCTGTAAAATGATGCAAGCTTACATAGAATAGAGGTTTGTAGTGTAAGAGCCTCTGCCATATCATTAGTATATGGATAACCATGCTTTTCTATAATTTCAGCCAACTTTTCCAATAATTCTTTATGTGCAGGATTAATGTTGGTTATATCTATATCAAGCGAAGGAATTTCATTATTTTTAAGATCAAACCATTCCCAAAATGCGCATAAAGTAACGTTTTTGCCATTTTTATTTAGTTTTCTAACATGCCCTTCCATAAAGTTTGATGTTACAAAAGTAACAATATCACTATCTATAACTTTCGAAACGGTTTTGCGTTTATACACGCTTTGATCTAATAGTAATTTAAGCCATCGTAAGGGGCGTAAGTGCTTAGGTGGCTTTGATAAATTATTAGTTAAATAGGAAAGTCTGGAGCTAACTACCGGCAAAAGGCTTTCTTTGTTTTTCATAGCATTATAGTATGGAAAGTGTTTTACAGGTGCTTTTACACATAACCCCATAGATTCATATTGATTAAGTGATTTTGCAGAGCGTAGTAACACCATGGCTTCACGTATTATTTCTATATATATTATATGTAGTATATGCCAGTTTTCGTTAGGCAAGTTTTCTTGAATAAGGTGGCGTGTTTCTTTTAGAAGTGCCGAGTTAAGAGAAATAAGGTTTTTTTGAGATAGTGGCCATATGTAATTTTTTACACCATCACTATCTAAATTTGTTGTTGTAACACCAAGATTTACTTCAAAACTATTATTTAATTTTTTTTTCATTGCTGTACTCATTATGAATAATTTTTCCTTGTAGCTATAATATCTTGCTTAATGACTTCACCCGCCCCAACTAATATTTTTTCTGCAATTGTGCAATTTTGAATTATGCATGATCCTGTTCCTAAATGACTGCCCATTCCAACATTAACGCCACCCGATAGCGTAACTCCTGGCGCAATATGTGAATGACTGCCGATTGAGCAATCATGGTCTATACTTGCTTTGGTATTTATAATAACATTTTCTCCAATGTAAGTATTAGTGCAAATAATCGCCCCAGCAAGGATTACCGACCCCTCTTTAATTTGTGCATATGAGCTAACAAAAGCCGCAGGATGTATTAGTGAGGCAAAATTAAAGCCCTTTTCCTTGAATTTTTTGTAGATATCCGTGCGAAGTTTAGTATCTTTTACAGAGCCAATACCATTAACTAACAAGACATCTGAAGGATTATAATTATCGAGTATGGTGTCATCACCTATAATATTTATATTATCTAAAACTATGTCCCCGCTATTTTTTCTTGCGTCAACACACCCTATTATAGGTAAATTAAGTAATTTAAGGCAATCAATTAAAACTCGAGCGTGGCCGCCTCCGCCAATAACTATATATTTTTTATTTATTAAAGTGGCCATAAAGACTCCAGATTTATATGAACTAAATTTTTGTAGCTTGCCTTACATAGGTGAGGCTTTTAAGTTGATATAACTTATCAAGAGGATACGGGTAGGTAAATAAGAAATCGAGAGCAGTCAAATATTATGAGATTTATAAAAAAATTTGTAAAAAACCAAATAATTAAAGTATGTAAGTGTTTGGGGGAAACCTCTCCGTTATTATTAGATTTTTCCACTATAGAAGATGGAAAAAATGCTAGTTATTTATTAGATAGCATGCGCACTGCAAGATTTCTTGAGCCAAAGGAATTACAGGCACCTGAAAATAAAAAAGTACTTATTATAGCCCCCCACCCTGATGATGAAGTGATTGGGATGGGCGGTGTTTTATCGCAAATGGTTAAGAATGGTTGTGATGTAAATGTTATTTATTTGACTTTTGGAGCTGATGAATCTGCGAAAGAAGAAGCATTAAAGTCTGCTGATTTTTTGGGGTATAACTGCACTCATTTCTTTGATTTCTTGCCTAGAAATATTGTGTTTGACAACAAAGTATTATTGGCGTTTTCCAATGTTATAAGTCAAACAAGGCCTGAGATAATTTTTATTCCCTTTATGCTGGACGACCATGATGACCATCGTCGTGCCAGTGAGCTTCTACTAAAAATTTATGAGGAGGGAATGCTTTTAGAAACTCAAGATATACAAATATGGGCATATCAAGTTTATACGGCATTGCCATTAAATGTAGCTATAAATATCACAGCTGTTATAGATAAAAAAATTGAGGCCATCAATTGTTATAGCTCTAGATTTTCTCAAAGAAATTGGGCTCATTTTGCTAAAGGACTTAATGCTTTTAATGTGCGTTATTTATCTGGTAATACAAAAAAAGACTATGCAGAATTATTCTTACAAGTTAGTCTGCCCAATTATTTGAAAATGTGTAGTACATATTTTAGAAATTCGACCGACCAATGCTATACAACAAAACTTTATAATAAAAAACCATGACATTTATAATTAATAATATTGATAGTGATGATAAAGATTCCATTGAGCTGTGGAATAAGTTGGTGGTGAAAAAAAGCTTACCACCTCAAGCTTGTTATATTTGGAAAAAACATCTAGAAAATATATTTGACCTGAAAACATTCTCATTGCTTGTAATAGATGAAAAAGGTGATGCTAAGGGGCTATGCATAGTCTATTTCACAGAGGGTGATGAAATCTTATATTCTTGTAGATATGGGTTTTATGCAGAAAGTGAAGATGTTGTACTTGCATTACAAAATGAAATTATAAATATATGTAGGTGTAATAATTTAAGAAAAACTCATATAACATCAGGGTCGCTTGACGTTGTTTTAAATGGAAAAAAGGAGACTAAAGATAGTCTTTATTTGCCTCTTGAATATCTTAATAAAGATGATCTTTGGCTTAGTGTGCCTAAAAAAACTAAAAATATGATACGCAAAGCTGAAAAATCAGGATTCACCATTTCGTATGATTGGGCGCATCTTGAGCGTTTTTATGAAATCTATACTGGGCGTTTTTTAGAAAAATCATTAAGCTTGAAACCTTTTAGTCATTTTCTTTCGATAAAAGAGAGTTTCGGAAAAGACGCCATTCTTATAAGTGCTTTTCATGAAGATAAATTTATTGCTGGTATGATATTTATTTCCACTGGAGAAATTGTTAGCTATGCTTATAATGCAAGTATTGTTAATGCTTTAAATAATGGTATTAATAATCTGCTTATGTGGGAGGCGATGCGTATTTTTCATGAAAGTGGAGCTAAGTATATTGATTTATCAGAATCAAAGCCAGATAGCTCAGTCTTCAAATTTAAGTCACGTCTTAGTAAGGATATAGAACTTAAGAAAATCTATTACTATGATATACTATGTGGGGTGACTGGTTGTATTAATTGGAAATTATTTTTACGCTATAAAGTCTATGGCATTTTGCATAGGGCTATGCCATTCATGACACGTTCTATGAAAAAGAAATATCTTGGCCATATCGGAAAGCGTGGGAGAGTTATTTGAATAAGCAAACAATGCCTCCAACATCACCCCGTATATTTTTATTTGGAACTGGAGATACTGGTCACGCGGCTCTTTCCTATCTTATAAAAGAAAATGCTAATGTAGTAGGTGTATGTACAAATACAGTGCGTCCAAGAACATCGTTTATATTTCAAATGAAAGTTTTTTTAGTACAAACATTATTTGATCTTGGATTATATCAACCGCATGACCAAATTCTTCATAATTTTAATATGAAGACTCCAGATAATGCAAAGCTAGCACAGCAAAAGAATATAGATTGTTATGACATAGGAATGTTGAATCAACAAAGCTTTTTAGAAAACTGCACAAAGTTAAATCCTGATTTAATATTATGTTTTGGTTTTCCTAAATTATTACCAAAAAGCATTTTGGATATAGCAAAAATATCTGCAATTAATATACACCCTGGTTTTTTGCCTCAACGTGGTGGAGGTACTCCTGTACGTTGG
>Ga0256834_1002659_pt1 | contig 11141 bp, 13 predicted proteins | sample 4281140metaG_FD_190536 | JGI IMG/M metagenome (GOLD analysis project Ga0256834, IMG submission 190536) | Hydrothermal vent microbial communities from East Pacific Rise, Pacific Ocean - 4281-140 | ecosystem: Environmental > Aquatic > Marine > Hydrothermal vents | place: Pacific Ocean: East... | reverse complement strand
GGTAGTTGCAGTGGTCTTTCTTGTGCTTCTCATACTGCTCAACAGCTGGCTTTATCAACCTCTGTTGGCATTTATAGAAGAGCGTGACAGGAGCATCCGCAAGGATCTCGAAAACGTCAGCGCGACAGATTCTGACGTCGAGGAGTTGAAAGCCAAAACCGAAGCGATCCTGACGGAGGCTAAAAACGAAGCCGCTGCGATGCGAGCCAAAACCATCGAAGAGTCCAAGCTTCTTGCCGTGAGCAAGATTGAGGCGAAAAAAGAGGAGCTCGAGAAAAAGTATCAGGTGTTTTTGGAGGAGCTTAAAAAAGAGGAGGAGCAGTTAAAGAGCGAACTTCTCTCCCAGATACCTCTTTTCAGAGAGTCCTTGAAAGCCAAGTTCAGTCAAATTTAAAAGGAGATAACGTGCGAAAATCATTGTTTGCGGCGGCACTTCTTCTTCCTGTAGTGCTGTTTGCATCGGAAGCCGAAGTTTCAAGCGGAGGTACAGATTTTGTCCCCCGTCTTGTCAACTTCATAATCTTCGTCGCTATACTCTACTACTTTGTGGCCGAACCGATCAAAAACTTCTTCAAGGGAAGAACGGCCGAAATCGCTACACGGCTCGAAGAGGTTCAAAACAGGTTGAAGGCCACCAAAAAGGCCAAAGAGGAGGCGCTGGCGGAGTATGAAGCGGCACAGGTTACCGCCGAAGAGATTATAGAGGCGGCGAAGAAGGAGTCTCAGCTGCTTGCCAAAAAGCTTGACGAGCAGCTTCGTGTAGAGCTCGAAAACATGGAAAAACTCCAGATCGAAAAGATGGAGGTCGAGAAGCGCCAGCTTGTAAGAAGAACCGTATCCGAGGTACTGACCGAACTCTTCAAAGGCGATGCCGTCGGTATGGACGAGAAGAAGTTTGTTAACCTTATCATGAAGAAGGTGGCCTGATATGGATATGTTGATAGCCAAGCGCTATGTCAAGGCGCTGGTAGAAGCGGTAGGTGACAAAAAGGTTTCTGCGGCAACGAAAACTCTCGAAAAGATATCTAAAGCTTTCGAAGAGGAGAAGTTTGCGCAGGTCATGATCTCTCCGGAAGTCAAAAAGAGCCAGAAAGAGGAGCTTGTACTGGCCGTGGCGGGTCAGAAGTGCGATCGCAAGATCGTCAACTTCATCAAGGTTCTGGGTGAACACGGAAGACTCGGCCTGATCCCGGAGATAGTACGTCAGCTCCAAAAAGAGCTGCAAAGGCGTGCCAATCGCTATGAAGGCGTAGTAGAGAGCAGTGTAAAGCTCGACAAGAAGTTGATAAGCGAGCTGGAGAGTTCCCTCTCGAAATATGTTGACGCCACAGTAGTGCTTCGCTCTGTAAAGAGCAAGAGCGACGGGATAAAGGTAGTGATAGAGGATCTGGGGCTCGAAGCGAGCTTTTCGAAAGAGCGCATCGCTTCGGATATGATAAACCACATTTTAAAAGCTTTGTAAAAACAGAAAGGAGAATCGGCAGTGTCTAAACTTCAAGCAGATGAAATCAGCTCGATCATAAAAGAGCGTATCGAGAATTTTGAGTTGAGCGTCGATATCGATGAGACCGGCAAGGTTGTCAGTATAGCTGACGGAATCGCACAGGTGTTCGGCCTGAACAATGTAATGGCCGGGGAGATGGTCGAGTTTGAAAACGGCGAAAGAGGTATCGTACTCAACCTCGAAGAGGCGAGTGTAGGTGTCGTTATACTCGGAAAAGGACTCGGTATCAGGGAAGGAATGAGCGTAAAACGTCTCGGAGAGCTTCTGAAGGTACCGGTCGGACAGGAGATCGTGGGACGAGTCGTAAACGCGCTCGGTGAACCGATCGACGGAAAAGGTCCGATCGAGGCGAAAGAGTATCGCTTCGTAGAAGAGAAGGCGCCTGGAATCATGGCGAGAAAATCGGTACACGAGCCGCTTCAGACCGGTATCAAGGCTATCGACGCTCTCGTTCCGATCGGCCGCGGACAGCGCGAACTTATCATCGGTGACCGCCAGACCGGTAAGACGACTGTGGCCATCGACGCCATCATCAACCAGAAGGGCCAGGGCGTCACATGTATCTATGTTGCGGTCGGACAGAAGCAGTCTACGGTAGCATCCATAGTCAGAAAGCTCGAAGAGCACGGCGCCATGGAGTACACTATCGTCGTGAATGCAGGCGCTTCCGAGTCTGCGGCTCTCCAGTTCCTCGCACCATATGCGGGTGTCACCATGGGTGAATATTTTAGAGACAACGGCCAGCATGCACTCATCATTTACGATGATCTGAGCAAACATGCCGTCGCTTATCGCGAAATGTCATTGATCCTTCGACGTCCTCCGGGTCGTGAAGCGTTCCCCGGAGATGTCTTCTATCTGCACTCCCGTCTCCTCGAGCGTGCCGCAAAACTCAACGACGAGCTCGGCGCAGGGTCTCTTACGGCTCTACCTATCATCGAGACTCAGGCAGGAGACGTGTCCGCGTATATTCCGACCAACGTAATCTCCATTACCGACGGTCAGATTTTCCTTGAAACCAACCTCTTCAACTCCGGTATACGCCCGGCGATCAACGTTGGTATATCCGTTTCGAGGGTCGGTGGTGCCGCACAGATCAAGGCGACCAAGCAGGTATCAGGAACTCTTCGACTCGATCTTGCACAGTACAGGGAACTCGAGGCTTTCGCACAGTTTGCCAGCGACCTCGACGAAGCTACGAGAGCTCAGCTCGAGCGCGGTGCGAGAATGGTCGAGGTACTGAAGCAGCCTCCATACTCTCCTCTGCCTATCGAGAAGCAGGTACTGATAATTTATGCCGGTGCAAACGGTTATCTCGATGATATTCCGGTCGATGCGGTTACCAAATTCGAAGCGGAGCTATATCCTTTCGTAGAGGCGAACCATCCCGACGTTCTTGCTCAGATCAGAGAGAAGAAGAAGATAGACGACGAGGTCGAAGAGCTCATGAAGAAGGCGCTGGAAGAATTCAAAACTTCATTCAGCGTATAAGGGTTAAGGATCAACCATGGCAAACTTAAAAGAGATCAAGCTTCAGATAGCCAGTGTCAAAGGGACGCAGAAGACAACAAGGGCGATGAAGCTTGTTTCACAGGCAAAACTGAAGCGGGCGGAAGAGCTTGCCAAACGTTCACGAGTATATGCGCAGAAGCTCGACGAGCTTGTCAGTGAAATCGCCTATGAGATCAACCAGAACAAAGTCGGCGGCAGCGAAAGCAGATTTGTGCAGGCCGATCTTCCCGTATCCACGGTAGATATCGTCTGTGTCACTGCCGACAAAGGTCTTTGCGGTGGTTTCAACGTCTCTACACTGAAGACTACGCTCGCTTTGATACGTGAATACAAAGAGAAAAAGGTTGCGGTGAGACTCAGGGTCGTCGGCAGAAAGGCTATCGACTTCCTGAAGTACAACGGCATCGAAATGAAAGACGAAGTCATCGGCCTTAGCGCTTCACCGGACTACAAGAAAGCGGCCGACTTCATAGAGGAGTCAATGCGAGACTTCGCCGAGGCGAAAACGGATCGTGTCGTACTGGTCTACAACGGTTTCAAAAATATGCTGACGCAGGAGCAGCGTGTAATACAGCTTCTGCCAGTAGATATCTCGACTGTCGAGCCGAGAGAGCTCAAATCGAGTATCGAGTATGAACCGGAAGGGCACGAAGAGCTGCTCAACACACTTTTGCAAAAGTATGTGCAGTACAGTATGTATTACGGTTTGCTCGACTCTCTCGCGGCTGAACACAGTGCCCGTATGCAAGCGATGGACAATGCGACTAAAAACGCATCCGAGCGTGTGAACGAACTCACCATCCAGTACAACAAGGCGCGCCAGGAATCAATTACAACCGAGTTGATAGAGATAATCAGCGGTATGGAAGCACTGAAATAAAATAAGGAGAAGGAATGACAGGTAAAATCACTCAGGTCATCGGCCCGGTGGTAGATGTAGATTTTGAAGACTATCTGCCGGCAATCAACGAAGCACTCGAAGTCAAATATGAACTTGAAGGTAAAGAGAACAGACTGGTACTCGAGGTAGCCAGCCATATCGGCGACAACAGAGTAAGAACGATCGCTATGGATATGAGCGAAGGTCTCGTTCGCGGTATGGAAGTTACCGCAACAGGCGCTCCGATCAAAGTGCCGGTAGGTGAAGAGGTACTCGGTCGTATCTTCAACGTTGTCGGTGAAACGATCGACGAAGGCGAAGAGCTCAAGGCCAAAAACTACTGGAGCATCCACAGAGATCCTCCCTCTTTCGAAGATCAAAGTACAAAAGCGGAGATTTTCGAAACCGGTATCAAGGTCGTCGATCTTCTCGCACCGTACGCCAAAGGTGGTAAGGTCGGACTCTTCGGCGGTGCCGGCGTCGGCAAGACGGTCATCATCATGGAGCTTATCCACAACGTTGCTTTCAAACATAGCGGATATTCGGTATTTGCGGGTGTCGGTGAAAGAACACGGGAAGGAAACGACCTCTATAACGAAATGAAAGAGTCCAACGTTCTCGATAAGGTCGCACTCTGCTACGGTCAGATGAGCGAGCCTCCGGGAGCACGTAACAGAATCGCTCTTACCGGTCTTACTATGGCGGAGTATTTCCGTGACGAGATGGGACTCGACGTTCTCATGTTCATCGACAATATCTTCCGATATGCGCAGGCAGGTTCTGAAATGTCCGCACTTCTTGGACGTATTCCGTCAGCGGTCGGTTATCAGCCTACTCTTGCACGCGAAATGGGTGTTCTGCAAGAGCGTATTACATCTACGAACAAGGGTTCCATCACTTCGGTGCAGGCTGTTTATGTACCGGCAGACGACCTTACGGACCCAGCACCCGCGTCGGTTTTCGCGCACCTTGACGCTACAACGGTTCTTAACCGTAAAATCGCCGAAAAGGGAATCTACCCTGCGGTCGATCCGCTCGACTCGACCAGTCGAATGCTCGATCCGGTAATCATCGGCGAAGAGCACTACAATGTCGCACGCGGTGTGCAGAGCGTCCTTCAAAAGTACAAGGATCTTCAGGACATTATCGCTATCCTCGGTATGGACGAGCTTAGCGAAGAGGATAAAAAGACTGTCGAGCGTGCACGTAAAATCGAGAGATTCCTTTCTCAGCCTTTCTTCGTTGCAGAGGTATTTACCGGAGCTCCCGGAAAATATGTCACTCTCGAAGAGACTATCGAAGGATTCAAGGGACTTCTCGAAGGTGAGTATGACGATCTGCCGGAAGCTGCGTTCTATATGGTCGGAAACATCGAAGAGGCTAAAGAGAAAGCTGAAAAGCTCAAAGCCAAAGCATCTTGACAGGTTTAGCCTGTCAAGCAATACGCTATCCTAAGTAAAGGATACATATGGATACAATGAAACTTGAAATCGTAACGCCAACGGGACCGATATTCAGCGGCGATGTGAAGTCCGCGACTTTTCCGGGTGCCGAAGGCGAGTTCGGTGTTCTTCCCGAGCATGCCTCTTTGGTATCGCTGCTGGATGCCGGAGTCATCGAGATCGAAAAGAGCGACGGAACCAAAGAGTCTATAGTGATAGATTCCGGCTATGTAAAGGTGGATGAAGAAAAGACTCTTGTCGTCGTAGAAGGCGCCGTACCGATCGTCGGTGAAAATGAAAGCGAAATCGCCAAAGCGATCGCCGAAGCGAAAGAGCTTGTCGAGAAGGCAGGCAACTCCGATTTCGCTATCGCCAACGTGGAGGCGAAAGTAGAAGCCGCCGCCAAAACCAGATTTTAAAATGCTCGAGATCGTAGCAGGTTACTTTGATCGCAGCAGCCCGATTACTTTTCTCGTACTCGGGGTGCTCTCCTTTTACCTCTTTGTTACAGTCTGGATTTTCGTATACAGATATCTCTATCTCGGCAGATGGCTCTCCAAAGAGAGCGACTCTCTCGAGCAGATGCATATGGGTGCCGCATCCGTCTCTTCAAAATCGATTATTAAAAGCTGTTTGAAAAAGAGCCTTTCTCCCAATGCGAAGGTTTTGCAAATGTGTGAACACGCCGCTACGAAAGAGGCGACGAGGGGTTTGACCATGCTCTCTTTGATCGCGAGTACTTCTCCGTTTGTTGGCCTTTTCGGTACAGTAGTCTCTATCCTCGAAGCTTTTGCAGGACTCGGTACCCAAAAAAGTGCTACACTTAGTGTAGTAGCACCTGCCATCAGTGAAGCGCTCGTCGCAACAGCCGCCGGAATATTTGTCGCGATCTTTGCATACAGTTTCCATCTGCTTCTAAAAAGAAGGGCTTACGAATTGACGACCACTATCGCAATGCAGAGCGAACTGCTCCTTGCGAACAAAAACGGCAAGTAGCGCACCATGCAGTACGAGTGGAACGACAATCCTGATCTGAATATCACTCCTTTGGTCGATATCATGCTCGTACTCATGGCGATCTTGATGGTTACGGCTCCTACTATCATCTACCAGGAGAATATTACTCTGCCCAAAGGGAGCAAGACTCAGGCTCTCGAAAAAGTGAAGTCCATCGAGATAAGAATGGACAAAAACGGAGTCATCTACTTTTTGAAAGCGAAGTATAAAACTCTCTCTTTTCCCGATACATTTATTTTGAAAACCGAAAGCTTCGACAAAAATATTCCGGTCTATATACGTGCGGATGAGCGATTGAGATATAAAGATGTCATGTTTCTTCTCAAAACGGTCAAAGAGGCCGGCTTTTCGAAAGTCTCACTGGTGACAGATGGGTAGAGACAAGAGTCTGTTTATTATCGGCGGTCTTGCCGCCTTTGCCTTTTATCTGCTTGTACTCTGGCTTTTGATACTCTTTTTCAACGACTACAAAAAGACGAAAAGATATGTTCCTGAAAATACGCAGAGAATTGAAGTGGCCATAATAGAGCAATCTTCAAGAAAACGGATACAAAAGCCAAAACCCTCTCCGAAAAAAGAGAGGAAAACGGTCTCGAAACCGAAACCTGCGAAAAAATCTTCGTCGGTATCAGCCAAAGAGAGAGTCGCTTCCAAACCCAAAGCGATCTCATCCCTTTTTGAAGGTATAAAAGCGGATGCTCCGCTCGAAAACAGACTCGCCGCACGCATCGCCAACGCGCCCAAGATTGACTACAAAGCCTCATCCTCCAATGAGACGCAAAACAGTGAACGAGCAAGCCGTATTGTCCGAGATATAAACCTTAGTAAACCGGAGATAGATATAACGTCGAAAAGTTCCGGCGTAGGCGAAGTAGACGAGTATATGAGCAAACTTTATGATATTATCTACAAGTCATGGCATCCGGAAGCGATTTATGCCGGGGAAGAGGCGAAAGCGAGGCTTCAGATAATGCCAGACGGCAGTTTCGATTACACGCTATTATATCCATCCGATAATCGGGGTTTCAATCAGAGCCTGATAGAATATCTCGATCGGCTAAAGGCCGCGAAGCTGCCGCCGCATAAAAGAGATGAAAGACTCGATGTAGATATTGAATTCAAAGCCAAGGAGTAGCAGTGCGCTATTTGATAATACTTTTAACCGGAATCGTTCTTTTCGCATCCGATGCGACTCTCGAGATCGTAAAGAGTGCAGATGCCCGTCCCTCCGTGACGATCCAGGACTCATCAGACTTCGCCGATATGCGTATAAGGCAGAAGTTTTTTCGTCTCGTGTTGGGCGATCTGAAAGTTACGGCCCACTTCAAGGTAGACGATACCTATAGAAGCGGGAGCTTCGATTCCATGATAGATCCGCTCATGAAAGAGTACGACTATCTTTTTAGATACCGTTTCAAAGAGGGCGACGGTCAGACTCTCTATCTCGATGTGAGGGTTTACGACATAGGGTCCAAAAACGCTATTTATGAGCGAAGTTATCGTGTAGCCAACAGGACAAGATATCCCTTTCTAATTCACCAGGCCGTTATCGACTTCAACGACTTTTTGAATATGCCGAGCGTAGACTGGATGAGAAGATATGTCGTCTTTTCGCAATACTCAAAGCCAAAGAGTGCCGATATAGTCGTCGCTGACTATACGTTGACATACAGAAAGAGGATAATCAGCGGCGGTTTGAATATATTTCCGAAGTGGGCCGACAGAAACCAAAAAGGGATCTACTATACAAAACTTGGAAAGAGACCCGTTCTTTATTACTACAATATCTATACCGGAAAGCAGACAAAGGTGGTCACTTCCGACGGTATGCTCGTATGTTCGGATGTGAGCAGAGACGGAAAGCGTCTGCTGTTGACCATGGCTCCGGAGGGACAGCCCGATATATACCGATACAACATCGAAACCGGAGTCAGAGAGCGTCTTACCTTCTACTCCGGAATAGATGTATCCGCCCAGTATAGCGGCTCGGAGAAGAAGATAATTTTCGTTTCTGACAGGCTGGGGTATCCAAATATATTTATCAAGAAAATAGGTGAGCGTGCGGTCAGGCAGCTGGTATATCACGGAAAGAACAACAATGCATGCAGCGCGCACGGGAAATATGTCGTCTATACGAGCAGGGAGAGTGACAACGCTTTCAGCGCCAATACCTTCAACCTCTACCTCGTTTCGACTCAGAGCGACTATATCAGAAGGCTTACCGCAAGCGGCGTGAACCAGTTTCCGAAATTCTCTCCTGACGGTGAGAGCGTAATGTATATCAAACACTACGCATCCCAGAGTGCGCTCGGCATCATACGACTGAATTACAACGAAGGCTTTCTCTTTCCGCTGAAGGGACACAAGATACAGTCGATCGATTGGTAGAGGCCCGGTAAACGGATATGAACGGCCCGGGGAGCGGATGACTATTTAACGGTAAAGTAAGAAAAAGCGTGCTAAAATCCACTAAATTTCGAAGGAGATGAATCGATGAAAAAGAGTCTACTACTTGCGACAATAATTGCCGCACTGTTTATGAGCGGATGTTCGCAAAAGAAACCGGAAGTCGATATGACGAAGCAGGAGAGTGCGCAGGAGAGTACGACGGCTGTAACGGAAGCCGATACCGGAGTCAGTGAAGTCGTAGGCACCGAAGAGGTCGGAGATATCACTACCCTTCCAGAAGATGCTCGAATGGAGAAGATAAAAGAGCTTGAAGCGAGCACAAAAAAGATCTATTTCGATTTCGACAAGTACAATATCCGCCCCGACCAGGAGGCAAATGTCGATGAAGATGCCAGAATTTTCACATCCGATGCCGCGAAGGATCTTACGATCAAGGTTGAAGGAAACTGCGACGAGTGGGGTACGGACGAGTACAACTACGCACTCGGTCTGAAAAGGGCGAAAACGGTACGCGACGCGCTGGCTCTGAAAGGTGTCGACGAGAGCCGAATGGTAATGGTGAGCTACGGCGAGAGCAACCCCGTATGTACTGAACATACGAAAGAGTGCTGGGCGAAAAACAGACGAGTAGAGTTTGAACTTCTTCCCTAAATGAAAAAAATCTTTCCTCTTCTTTTACTGGCTCTTTGCGCATCCTACGGCGGAGCGCAGGAGCCCTCCGCGTTCGGAGCCGGTGATCTGGACTCCGCAGAACCCTACGGTCTTAGCGAAAGTGAACGTCATATCCTGAAAAACAAGCGTGCCATCGAGGCTCTGCAAAAGACCCTTCTAAAACAGCAGCAGATAGTTCAGCGAAACAGTGAACGTATAGACGGACTGCAAAGCATTATAGAAGGGTGGAACGGCCAAATTGCGGAGTTTGAAAGATCCATACGCAAAATAGAGGATATGAATAGAAGCATAGCAGAGCTGGAGGGTAAAACCGAGGCTCTCGCCAAATCGCAGAGCGAAAACTTCGAGCAGATTCGTATCGTACTGCAAGAGCTTGGAACGCTGATAGACTCCATCAACGAAAAATATGTGGACAAAGAGCGTTTCAACAGGCTCGAGAGTGCTTTTTTGGAGTTCAAAGAGGCTTACGAGTCGTATATGAAGAAGATCGACTTGAGCAGCAAATCTAACGCACAGATCTTCAAAGATGCGAAACAGCTCTATAAAAAGAAAAAATATGCCGATGCGAAAAGATACTTTACCTACCTGATAAAGAACCACTACAAACCGGCAACCTCCAATTTCTATCTCGGCGAGATAGCATACAGAAACGGGCGTTACAAGGATGCGATAGGCTATTACAAAAGGAGTGCATCGCTCTACGATAAAAGCAGTTTCATGCCGACACTCCTCCTTCACACCGCCATATCACTACAGAAAATCGGGGACAAGGAGCAGGCAAAAGAGTTCTACAACTCTTTGATAAGTCTCTATCCGGAGAGCAAATCCGCAGCCGTTGCCAGAAAAAAGCTCGCCAAACTCTGATATAGCCTCACGGCAGGGGCTTTTATACGCAATCCTTAAGAATCTATAAAAGTACACTATGATAGAATCAGCTACTTTTTAAAGGAGAATCGATCAATATGAAAATAGAAGACAACAATGTAGTCTCTTTCAACTATGAAGTTAAAGATGCTAAAACGGGTGAGGTTGTAGATTCGAACATCGGGCAGCCTCCTCTTTCGTTCATTACGGGAAAACAGCAGATTATACCGGGTCTTGAAAACCAGATGAAGGGGATGGAGGCAGGAGAGAGCGCCGATATTCTCGTCAGTGCCTCTGAAGCTTACGGTGACTACAATCCGGAGGCCGTCCAGGCGATGCCCAGAGAGCAGTTTGCCGGAATCGAGCTGCAAGAGGGTATGACTCTTTACGGCCAGAGCGAAGACGGCGGGACCGTACAGGTTGTGGTCAAGAGTTTCGACGACAATGAGGTTGTAATAGACTTCAACCACCCTCTCGCGGGAAAAGATCTTCTATTCAGCGTCACTGTCGCAGAGGTTCGTGAACCTACGGTAAACGAATCTCTGAGCGGACAGGTAGAACAGCCCGCGACGGAAGGTTGCGGTTGCGGCACAGGATGTGGAAACCATTAATCTGATAGCGGAGTCGAAGTCTCTCAAAGAGGCTTTGAAATCCGCCAACCTTCTAAAATCTCTTCAGTTCAACACTCTCATAAGCGGAGAACCGGGCACCGGCAGGCATACGCTTGCCGCATATATGATGCCGGAAGCGCAGGTGCTCCACGGTGACGATCCCAATCTCTGCAAGCAGATCGAAAACAACCCCCAGATAATTATCGACAACGTTGAGTCCATAGACTCCT
>Ga0256834_1002658_pt1 | contig 11141 bp, 11 predicted proteins | sample 4281140metaG_FD_190536 | JGI IMG/M metagenome (GOLD analysis project Ga0256834, IMG submission 190536) | Hydrothermal vent microbial communities from East Pacific Rise, Pacific Ocean - 4281-140 | ecosystem: Environmental > Aquatic > Marine > Hydrothermal vents | place: Pacific Ocean: East... | reverse complement strand
TGGAGAACAAAGTACCATGGTCATGGGGGAAGGACGTAATCCAACCGTTGAGCACCTGATTAAACTTGGGACAGAAGCTAATATGGCTAAAGACCGCATTCATCACATTATTCAAAAAACACAGACAAGTCTTGCTAAATGGCCAGAGATGGCAAAACATTATGGAGTAAGTGAAGTAAATATTAAGCTGATCCAATCTAAACTGGAAAGCACAACGCTTTAAATTTACCCCCCTTTTTTTCTATCCTTTGGAGCTTTTTAAAAATGAACAAAAGTATTTTAACCAATTTGATTGCTGCCACCATTCTTGCCTTAGGTTGGGGATTGCAAAATGATTTTGTGATGATGATAGGGCTGTTTGCGCTGTCGGGTGCGCTTACCAACTGGTTGGCGGTTCACATGCTGTTTGAAAAAGTACCAGGGCTGGTTGGGTCAGGCGTGATTCCTAATCGATTTGAAGCCTTTAAAGAGGCGATAAAAATCTTAATGATGGAACAGTTTTTTACCCAAGAGAATATTGATCGCTTTGTGTCGGGGGGCAATTCTTCCTCTAAGCTAAATTTAGGGTCTGTGATTCAAAAGGTGGATCTCTCGCCGTCGTTTGATAAGTTGGTTGAGGTCATTATGAACTCCTCGTTTGGTAGTATGCTTGGTATGTTTGGTGGCGTAGAGGCACTTACACCACTTAAAGAACCCTTTATTTTGAGCATGAAAGAATCGATTATTGAGATTACCGAAAAAGAGGAATTTCATCAATTGCTGCAAAGCGAAATAGATCAACCTGAAATGATGGCCGACATTCGCGCCAAAGTTGCCGAAATCATCGACGCTCGATTAGAGGAGCTTACGCCACAGTTAGTCAAAGAGATGGTGCAACAAATGATTCAAGAACACCTAGGTTGGCTTGTGGTGTGGGGTGGTGTATTTGGTGGCGTAATTGGCCTGTTTTCAGCGATTATTATTAATATTCGGTAAAGAGAAGGGCAGAGTATTTTTTTGTGAAAAAACTTGTGTAGACACCGATGCTAAATATTACAATGGAGTTGTAAAGTAGGATATTATAGATATGTTAATGAGTAATATATCGTATCATCAAGCAAGGAGTTAGAATCATGGCAAAATCAGCTAAAAAGACAGTCAAAAAAACGTTAGGTAAAAAATTAGTTAAAAAAATCGCTGCAAAGACCGCGGCTAAAGCTGCTGAAAAAGCAGGGCTTAATAAAAAAGAGGCTAAGAAAGTTATTAAACTTGCCGTAAAAAAAGCGGTTAAGAAAGGTCTTTCTAAAAAAGGTAAAGTGAAGTCTGTCGCTAAAAAAGTGGTTAAAAAGGCTTCTTAACTCGAATTTTTTGTAGCTTTCTGTAAGCCCTATTTTAGGTAATACCCAAAATAGGGCTTTTTTTATGGTTTTATTTAGATTTTATCTTCAAGTTAAGCTCGGTTAAAAACCGATAGATGCGTTTTTTACTTACTTGAAGCTGATAATACTTATCAAGCCCTTGATGAAAGTTGCTTATCATTTAGACCTTATATTTTCATCTTAATACCTTTCTAAGAACAAACCTTGAAGATAAATAACATATATGTTATATTCGGCCGAATAAAATTAAACTCGGAAAAGAGAAGTTTAAGCTTCCAGCAGGGCTTTTAGTACGCTACTCCATCTAACAGATTTTAATCTTGGTATGCCACATATACAAAGCCCTGTCGATGATACTTTGTTTAGACTGTGAGTAAAAAGCAAGGAAGGAATAGCACGAGTATTCTATTGCGCAAAAATTGGAAAATAAATCGCCATTCTAGATGTGTTTATTAAAAAAATATCAGAAATTCTAAAGAAATGATTAAAGTTGGCAACTCAGAGAAAGAAGGAGGTATTGAGTAATGAATTATAGTCAAATGAAAGAAAAAGCGTTAGAAAATCAATCTGTCCAAGAGGAATATGAAGCATTGAAGCCTGAGTTCAATTTGTTGAGAGAAATGCTAAAAGCTCGTAATGATGCTGGTTTAAGCCAAGCAGAGGTGGCTGAACGCATGGGAACTAAACCTCCAGCAATTGCTCGATTAGAGTCGTCATTGACGAGCGGTCGTCATTCACCTTCAATTACGACACTTAAAAAATATGCAGATGCCGTTGGTTGTCATTTAGAAATTAAATTGGTTCACTGAAATTGAAAACTATGGCATAGCAAGAACCATCAACACGGACAATTCATTACATGGTTTTCCAGTTATGGCGGTGGTTAGGCGTGAATATATAGACCAAAACTTTGAAAATAATTAAGGAAACAAGTATTGAAAATTGAAATAGTAACAACTCAAAATGAGGATTTGAACGAAACTGGATTTGGAACCCTCAAGGCTTGCGACAGTGTATTTGAGTCTATTAAACGGTTGGGTTATGAAGTAAAACTGAATATATGTCAATGTAAGCTAGACTTGGAGTCTATTGTTAAGAGAAAACCAGATTTAGTGGTTTTAGCAGCGAAATATATTTCGCTTCAAAATAGAGATAATATTTGGTTAAGTGAATATTTTTCTCGGTATGGAATTAATTTTACTGGCTCATCAAGAGATGTATTGAAGTTTGACTCCAATAAGATTAGTGCTAAATTATATTTAGCAAATAAAGGGATTAAAACGGCTCGATATTTTACGGCAATTCCTGGGCAGTATCGATGTACAAGTGAACTTTTGATTAAATTTCCATTATTTTTAAAACCGACAGATGCCGCGAATGGAAATGGAATTGATGATTCCTCTTTCGTGACAAATTATTCAGAGTTTGAAAGTAAAGTATTGTCGCTATATCGCAGATTTAACTCGCCCATTTTGGTAGAGGAGTATTTGGATGGGCGTGAGTTCACCGTCTCAATAATAAATACATCAAATAATGAACTCATTATTTCTCCGATCGAAGTTATCCCTCCAGAATCAAAAAATGGGCTTAGAATTTTAGGAGAAAAGGTAAAAAAAGATGATTTAGAAGAGCTGAAATTAATCGAAGATGATGAAGTAAAAAATAAGGTGATAAAGCTTGCTATTGATTCATTCTTGACTTTAGGAGTAAGGGACTTTGGCAGAATGGATATTAGATCTAATACATCAGGAGATTACTTTTTTATTGAAGCCAATTTGGTTCCTGGTATGACATACGGTTCTAGCTATTTCCCTGAATCCTTTGGAATTGAGCATGCTCTAACCTATGATGAAGTCATTCAACTAATGTTGGAAAGTGGACTTTGTAGAACTAAACCAAATATACCGCCTAATAATTATATTCAGCGGGCAAGCTGAAGTGGTGCGGTTAAAAAGGCCTCATAAATACAGCTTAATATTTTGATCCTAAGCCTCTGATTTTTAATTAAATCAGAGGCTTTTGTGTGTGATCTCTGTTGTGATTTTTCTTCCATACTCTCTCGTTACCTCTTTTTTGTCTTTTTACCCTAAGACTCTCTATAATGTGCGCATGAATTTTGATATGACGATCAGCTCACTGGATTTACTCGGCACGGTGGTATTTGCCATCACGGGATTGCTGGCGGCCAGTCGTAAGCAGTTGGATCTGTTTGGGGCGGTGGTGATTGCGATGGTGACGGCCATTGGTGGCGGTACATTGCGCGATTTAATTTTGGATCAACCCGTTTTTTGGGTCACCCAACCGATCTATATTTACATTGTGGTGGTTGCCGCTCTGTTTATGTTTTTTTACGCCAAGTTTAAAACCGCACCCATGCAGTTTTTGTTGTATTTGGATGCACTTGGATTGGCGGTGTTTACCGCCATAGGGGCGCAAAAAGCGATGGACTTAGGTTTGAGTGACCCCATTATTATTATGACCGCGATTATGACCGGTGCGGCAGGCGGGGTGATTCGAGACGTACTGGTGGGCGAAGTACCGCTGATCTTTCGTAAAGAAATTTACGCGACCGCAAGTTTTATGGGAGCCAGCGTAATGGTTTTAGCCACAGGCTTTTTTGAACAGCAAGAAGTGGCGGTAATTTTATGCATTGTGGTGGTCTTTAGCTTACGTATTTTGGCCATTGTGACCCATTACAGTCTGCCCGTCTTTAACCCGATTCATAAGCAAGACTCGGACGAACACAGATAAATTATTTCCCCCCCCCCTTATCAATTTGAGCGGGTTTAAAAAAGGTTAACGCAGTATATGTTTAAACTTCCTTATGAGCTGTTTTTAGGGTTGCGATACACTCGCGCCAAACGGCGTAATGGCTTTATTTCATTTATCTCCTTCTCGTCAATGGTGGGGATTGCGCTGGGGGTGACGGCGCTCATTACCATTATGTCGATTATGAATGGCTTTCAAGAAGAGCTGCGAGACCGTATTTTGGGCATGACCGCCCACATGACCATTAATGAACAGAACAATCGGCTAGAGGATTGGGATTCACTCTACAATCAAATGATTAATCAACCGCATGTGACAGGTGCCGCGCCCAATATTATGGAGCAGGGTATGTTAAGCCATGCGGGTGAGGTAAAAGGGGTGCAAATTAGAGGCGTATTGCCAGAGTTGGAAAACAGCGTGGCAGACATCGACAGTAAAATGCTGGAAGAGGGTCAATTGGCCGATTTAGCCCCTAAAAAATACCGCATGATTTTAGGCAGTGAGCTGGCAATGAGTTTAGGAGTTGTGTTAGGCGATAAGATCACGCTCATTGCCCCGCAAGGAACCATCTCTCCCGTAGGCATGGTGCCGCGCATTAAACGCTTTACCGTGGTGGGAATCTTTGAAGCGGGAATGCACGAATACGACAGCGGTTTGGCAATTATTCACATTGACGATGCCAAAAAAGTCTTTAAATATGGCGATTCAGTCAGTGCTTTGCAGTTAAAACTGGACGATATGTTTCTGGTGGGTAAGGTCAAAAATCAGTTGGCAAAGGTCGCCGACAAAACCTTGTATTTACGCGACTGGACTCAGCAACACGCCAATTTTTTTAGAGCCATTGAAATGGAAAAACGCATGATGTTTATTGTGCTTGCTCTGATTATTATGGTAGCCACCTTTAACATCGTCTCCACCATGGTGATGGTGGTCACCGACAAACAGGGCGACATTGCGGTGCTTAGAACCATTGGTGCCTCACCGGGCAGTATTCAGCTTATTTTTATTATTCAAGGGCTGGTCATTGGTGTATTAGGTTCGTTAATGGGCTTGGCAGGGGGGTTGAGTTTGGCCTTTAATATTGATGTGATTATTCCTTTTATCGAAACCCTATTAGGCATTGAGTTTTTCCCTGCGGACGTTTATTACATTAGCAGCGTGCCGTCTAAGGTAGAGTGGAGCGATGTTTGGTCGGTGACGGGGTTGGCCTTTGTGTTGACGCTATTGGCCACATTGTACCCCGCATTTAAAGCCGCAAAACTTCAACCCGCCGAGGCATTACGTTATGAGTAAGAGTGAATTACAAGCTGTATTAGAAGCAAAAGGGTTGTCTAAATCATTTCAAGAGGCGGCGGTGCAAACCACTGTTTTTACCGATGTAAATTTAGCGATACAAGCTGGAGAAAAAGTGGCCATTGTAGGTGCATCGGGTTCGGGAAAGAGTACCTTATTGCATATCTTAGCGGGGTTAGATCAGCCAGATGACGGACAAGTTTTGTTAAATAACCACTCTTTTTCAAAAGAAAATGATACACGTCGGGGGCGATTGCGTAATCAGTACATGGGCTTTGTGTATCAATTTCATCATCTACTCCCCGAGCTAACGGCATTAGAAAATGTGATGTTGCCGCTGAGGGTGAGAAGAATGCCCGCAAAAGAAGCACAAATTAAAGCAGAACAGTTGCTTGAACGTGTGGGTTTGGCCGATCGAGTGCAACATAAACCCAGCGAACTATCGGGCGGAGAGCGTCAGAGAGTGGCCATTGCTCGTGCTTTAATTACACAACCTAAATGCATTTTAGCCGATGAGCCGACGGGTAATTTGGACGATGCTTCCGCAGAGCAGGTGTTTCAACTGCTGCTTGAGTTAAACCAAGAGCTTAATACCGCATTGGTGATTGTCACCCACGATTTAGTCTTGGCGGGCAAAATGGATCGGCAGTTTCGCCTTTCTGCCGGTCATCTTCAAGAGGTATTTTAAACGTGCTGTCACTGCAAAACCTATCCATTCGAGCAGGCACAAAATTACTGTTTCAAGGCGCTACCCTCAATGTACATCCGGGGCAAAAAATCGGGCTAATTGGTCAAAACGGAACGGGAAAAACCACGCTGTTTAAAACCCTATTGGGTGAACATTCGGTAGACGAAGGTCACGTTGCCATTCCTACCAATTGGCTGATTGGCAGTGTCGAGCAAGAGGTCAAAGAGCTTGATTTAAACGCACTGGATTATGTCTGTTTTGGCGACACCAAATACGCCGAAGCGCAAAAACAAGTAGCGGCTTCAGAGGCAACGGAAGACCATGATGCATTGGTGCAAGCTTACGATCTATTGGATAAAATAGACGGGTTTGCCGTGCCCAATAACGCGCGTCAATTGCTGTATGGTCTGGGGTTTAGTGAGGCTGATTTTGAAAAGAAAATTTCTGAATTTTCAGGGGGTTGGCAAGTTCGGTTAAAGTTAGCTAGAGCCTTAATGCAACGCTCCGATTTGCTGTTGCTGGACGAGCCCACCAACCATTTAGACATCGAAGCGGTGGCGTGGCTCATTCAATGGTTAAAGTCCTATCAGGGGGCTATTTTAATCATCTCGCATGATCGTGATTTTTTAGATCAAGTGGTGCAAGGCATCGCACACATTCATCAACAAAAAATTGATTTTTATTCGGGTAATTTTGCTTCGTTTGAACGTCAGCGAAACGAACAACTCATGCAACAACAAGCGTTGCACGACAAACAAAAACAGCAGATGCAGCACCTTAAAAGCTTTATCGAGCGTTTTAAAGCCAAAGCCAGTAAAGCCAAACAAGCCCAAAGCCGTGTAAAAGCCCTAGAGCGCATGGAAGAGGTGGCGGCGGTACAGGCCAGTAATCCGTTTACCTTTAAATTTTCTCCCCCCCAGCACCAACCCGATCCCATGTTAAGTTTGAATCACGTCGGCTTTTCGTATGCACAAAATACGATTCTAAAAGAGGTGGATCTGGTTTTACGTGCTGGAGACCGTATTGGACTTGTAGGGGTTAATGGTTCCGGTAAATCGACCTTAATTAAACTGTTGGTGGGCGATTTACCCCCCGAAAGTGGCAAGGTTAAAATCAGTAGGGGGGTAAAATTTGGCTATTTTGCGCAACACCAACTGGAATCGTTAATCTATGAAAAAAGTCCTCTGCAACATCTGCTTATGTTGCCAGACCCACCAAGCGATCAAGAGGCGCGTAACTTTTTAGGCAGTTTTGGCTTTTCTAATGAGCAGTGTTTGGACTCAATCAAGCATTTTTCAGGGGGCGAAAAAGCCCGTTTAGCACTCGCAATCATTGTCTATCAAAAACCCAATTTAATTATATTGGATGAGCCAACCAACCATCTAGACATGGACACCCGAGATGCGCTCGATATGGCATTGCAAGACTTTGATGGGGCGCTGATTATCGTCACGCACGATAAACACCTGTTGGCGAGTATTGCCGACCAATACTGGTGGGTACATCAAGGCAAAGTATCGCATTTTATGGGCGATTTAGACGCCTATTTGCAAATGCGACTCAAAACCTTAAAAGAGCAAGCCAGTGCCGCCAAACCTCAAAAACAGGGGCAAACCAAAAAACAGAGCAGACAAGCCAGCGCACAACAGCGAAAGCAAGCTGAAGTGCGTTTAAAGCCGATTAAACAAGCCATTAAAAAAATAGATAAAGAGCTCGAAACCCTACAAACCCAGCAAGCCAAATTGCACACCATGATGGAAGACAACACACTGTACGAGGCCAACAATAAAGAAAAACTGGCAAAATGTCTCAAAGAACAAGCCGTCTGTGAGCAAGCGATTGAAACCTATGAAATGGAGTGGTTAGAGCTTCAGGAACAGCTAGAGGCTGAAGAGGCACTGGTTGAAGCGTCGTTGAGTTAGAGCCCCATTCTTTGAGCAAGCTTAATTCATCTTGTTCCCCCTAGTCCTGAGCTAACGTACCACGTTATCTACCATTCTTCTTTTTACCCTGTAAAACCCACAAGCAAGTTAATGTTTCGGTGCTACGGGCGGTGGAACCACCTTAGGTACTGTTGGAATGAGCTGAGGAGGTAAGGAGCCTGCCTTTCTATCCAATGTTTCGACAATCATCCCCGATTGTGAGACGTAGTATTTATCGGGGTAGATATGTACGGTTTTGAAGGTCATTGGACGAATTTGACGAGATTGCTCTCTAATGGGGCTGCCAAGCGCCATGTACATGCCACAACGAGTCATGCTGTTTTCGACTTGGTTTTGGTCGATTAATTGGTGGTCTTTAGTGCTGAGTTGCGCACGATAGTCTAATTCCTTTTTGTACTGCTTACGTGCATCGTCTTGGCTTAAACTGTGGTAATCAAGGCACAGTTTAAGCGTGTCTACGTGTGCAAATGGACCCGTGCGTTCTAACACAGAAGGCTCCACAGTGGTATCGGTTGCTGTGGCGGCACTGCTTATTACACTACTGATAATAAGCGCTAGAGTAGCGGTTGTTTTTAGCATAAAAAAACCTTTAATTTAGTGGTGATGGTGACTATGGTCATCGTGATTGCCATTTTTCATTCCCATATTCATGACAGACTTAACGGGCATCGTAACATTTTTAGAGCTGCCATCTTCAAAGGTAAGCGTAACCGAAACGGTTTTGCCAGCTTGAATGGGCTGAATAGGAGAGATAAGCATGATATGGTTTCCCCCTGGTTGTAACTGAGTTTGCCCATGGGCTGGAATTTCAAAAAATGGCACTTCACGCATTTGCATCATACCGTTATCATTGATATGGGTGTGAAGCTCGGCTTTTTTAGAGACTTGTGTACTCGCTTTAACTAACTTAATGGCATGATCGCTGCTGTTTTTAAGCGTCATAAAGCTTGCGGTAGCAGGAGATCCTGGGGGCATTTCACGGGTGAATGGATCACTTACTTCAATGTGCTTGGCTTGATCGGCAAACAGTTGCGTACTGGAAAGTGCTGTAACCAACCCTAATGTTAGGGCGCAAGTGGTTGTTTTTAAATGATGAATCATGGCGTTTTATCCTGTGTTAAATACGTTCGAATAGTGTTTTGAATTTGTTGAGGAGAGATGGCGTGTGGAAGCTGAGTTTGCAGTTGTCCGTTTTTATCAATCACGTAAATAAAAGCAGAGTGGTCTACTGTGTAGTTTTCTTTGTTTTCTTGTTCGGGTTTTAAGTAGACGGCGCCATATTTTTGGGTTACGGCCGCAATTTTTTGCTCTGTTCCTGTTAAACCAATTATGTTGGCATTAAAGTATTGTGTGTATTCTGCCATACGCTTTGCCGTGTCTCTGGCTGGATCAACGGTAACAAAGAGTATTTGAATGTTTGATTTTTCAGCATCGGTTAAATGTTGATATGCCATGGATAAGTTGCCTAAATCGGTTGGGCAAATATCAGGGCAGTAGGTGTAACCAAAATATAAGAGAACCAGTTTATCTTTAAAGTCAGATAAGCTGTGCTGTCCGTCAAGTGCCGTAAGGGTAAAATTACCGCCCGTAGGTTTTTCAGAGGTAATGGCTTGAGGGGGGGGGGGATTTTTTTCCGTGTCTTTTGTGGGTTCAATAAAGAGATAGAATAAGCAAGCAAGTAAGAGTGCTCCGAAGAGTGATAAGCCAATACTGACTGTTTTTTGAGTGTTGGTCATGAAAAGGAAAATCCTGTAAAGAGGCACAATATAAATTTGTTTACATTGTGCCAGTTATAAAACAGTGGGGCAAGTCAGAAATTGTAATTTAAAACTTGGCACTCAATTTTGCCCAAATGGCACGGCCTGGCTCATAGACTTTAAAGGTGCTACTTGATACGGCATCGGCACGATTTAAGTAGTTCTGGTAGGCATGGTCAAAGAGGTTGTCTACGCCTAATGACAGGTTCACTTTTTGGTTGAGTTGATAGTTTCCATACAGGTCAATCGTGGTCCATGCTGGGGTTTCTAGCTCTCCATAGGCTTTATTGACTTCAGTTTGTTCTGCCGCAAGGTTTACACGAGCACCTGCATTCCAGTTATTAGCCCTGTATTGTGCAAACAGTGCGCCTGATAGGGGGGCGATATTACTTAAATTACGGTTATCAGTTGTGTTACGGCCTTTGGTTAGGTTTGCATTTGCTCCGATTAACCAGTGAGAAGAGAGCTTATGCTGTCCTGAGGCTTCTAGACCATAAATTGTGGCATCTTTATTGAGGTAGATATTATGGGTTCCTGTTAGTGTTACGTCAGCCGTTTGATTTTGAGCAAAGTCCCTTAATATATAGTTTTCAATTGCATCGTAATAAGCAGAGACTCCCCACTGGCTACTTGTATTTTTTTGCGAGACCCCAATGTCCAGTTGATTATGCGTTTCAGGCTTTAGATCAGGATTACCTACCCATTGTGCCATGCCGCCACGCGCTATATAGCGTTCTGTCGCATCAGGGCTTCGGTGGGTTCGGCTGAGTCCAATAAAAGCGTTAATATTTTTGTTAAAGGTGTGTTCATAGCGTAACAGAGCGTTTAAATTGTTGTCATCTGTTTTGGTTTGGCCTGAGTAGCTTCTGTAGGTGTTGTTGTATAAATCGTAAGCGCTGTTTCCTGCATCCGTTGTCGCAAATGCCTCTTTGGCTTCGGTGGTTACATTTTCATAACGTAATCCTGTAATGAGTTTTTGCCGTGCTGCTAAGGTGGTAATTCCTTCTAAAAAAACACTGTTGGTGGTGCTCTTTGTATCTGGCCATAAATTAAAAATGCTCACACCTGTTGGGCGTTGAACTAAGGCTGTTTTTTCAAGTAACTCCATTTGCAAACCATAGTTTAAAGTTGTGCGATGCACTTGGCTGCTTAACTGAATTTTTACTCCAGTGGTTTTGACATTCGAGGGGGCTTCGAGTTGAGAAGCTAGGGGGGTTGGACGAAAACTGTAGTTATCCATTAAGTGGTCAACTTCTGAGGCGTAGAGATCGATCTCAATGGATTGAATCGTCTCGCTAATATTGTCACCTTTATAGTTTAAACGAGATGTTTG
>Ga0256834_1002657_pt1 | contig 11141 bp, 11 predicted proteins | sample 4281140metaG_FD_190536 | JGI IMG/M metagenome (GOLD analysis project Ga0256834, IMG submission 190536) | Hydrothermal vent microbial communities from East Pacific Rise, Pacific Ocean - 4281-140 | ecosystem: Environmental > Aquatic > Marine > Hydrothermal vents | place: Pacific Ocean: East... | reverse complement strand
AAGGGTAAGGGATGTTAAAAAATAACCAAGAGGTGCAAAAAATAAAATAGCTAATAAAAAACTAGATAATAACGCTGCTTTAAGTTTTGAAGAAAATAAACGCTCAAAGTAAGTTACTATACTAGATGTTGATATCGCTAATAGTGCAGCTATTGTTATTGTTAAAATAAAAGGTGAGTATAAAAGGTACATCCAATATAAAGATGTTGCAAAAAGAATACTTACAAAATATTTAGCTTTCATTATGTTTGTCTCCTGTTCCAAGGAAGTAAATTCCTTGGAAAATTCCTATCACTAAAGCTACGCCTGCAGCGAGAGTATCCTCAAGTTCTATATGAAAAATTTTAATTTTTTGATATATCAAAATAGTGTCCCATCTTCATTTATAAAATCTATATTTAGTACATCATAAGTAGCGCGAGTAGCGCGTCTTCCTTTAGCTGTACGCTCTAAATAACCGTTTGCTAGCAAATAAGGTTCTAGTACATCTTCAACTGTCCCCTCATCTTCACTAAGTGAAGCTGCAATGGTACTAAGTCCCATTGCTCTACCTTTTGCACTAGCTAAAAGTTTTAAAAGTTTTAAATCCATCTCATCAAATCCTAAAGAGTTGATTCCCAATTCATTAAGTGCAAATTTAGTACGAGAGTGTTGTATATCTAACTCATTTGCAACATCAGCAAAATCACGAACTCGGCGAAGAAGTCTTAAAGCTATACGAGGAGTGCCCCTGCTTCTTTTTGCTATCTCTAAAGCCGCATCTCTTATAATCTCTTTATCTAGTTTATTTGAAGCTTGAGATATGATTTTTGATAATTCTTCTGAGCTATAAAAATTCATTCTAAAACTCATTCCAAACCTATCTCGAAGAGGATTTGAGAGCATCCCTGCACGAGTTGTTGCGCCAATTAGAGTAAATCTTGGTAGGTCAATTTTTACAGTTTGAGCAGCTGGTCCACTGCCTATAATAATATCTATTCTAAAATCTTCCATAGATGAGTATAAAATCTCTTCAACAGCTGGTGAGAGTCGATGAATTTCATCTATAAAAAGGATGTCACCAACTTCAAGGTTTGTTAAAATTGCAGCTAAATCACCACTCTTTTCTATCATGGGAGCTGCTGTTACTTTGATATTTGCATTCATCTCATTTGCAATTATTAGTGCTAAAGTAGTTTTACCAAGACCAGGTGGCCCATAAAAAAGAACATGATCAAGTGCTTCATCTCTTTTTTTGCTAGCCTCTATAAATACACCAAGATTTTTTTTGATTTGTTCTTGACCAATATACTCGCTCCACGCATCAGGGCGAAGAGATAGTTCACTACCGCTTTCTTCAGAGTCAAATCTTTCTATCTCAACTAAACGTTCCATTAATAGGTATGTTCCTCTTTTGGAAACTCTTTTGATTTTACTTCATCTGAATACTCTTTAATAGCATTTTTTACAAGTGAAGCTCCATCAAGGTATTTTTTAACAAATTTAGGGGTAAACTCTTCAAAAAGCCCAAGCATATCTGAAAATACCAATACTTGACCATCTACATCCTTACCAGCACCAATCCCAATCACAGGGATATCCACACTTAAAGCTACTTCTTTAGCAACTTTTGGCTTTACACCTTCTATAACGATACAAAATGCACCAGCTTTTTCAATAGTTTTAGCATCTATAAGGAGCTGTTGTTTTTGCTCCTCAGTCTTACCTTTAATTTTATAGCCACCCTCACTTCTAAAAGCTTGAGGAAGTAAACCAATATGACCACAAACGGCAATACCATTAGAAGTAAGATGTTCAATTATCTCAGCTTTATCAGCTCCACCTTCGATTTTTACACTATCAGCTTTAGTTTCTTGAAAAACTTTTATAGAGTTTCTCAAAGCATCATCTTTAGATGTATAAGTTCCAAATGGCATATCACAGATAATAAAACTATTTTTAGCACCCTCACAAACTGCATTTGTATGATATATCATCTGCTCTAATGTTGCACTAAGGGTATCAGTTTTACCACCAAAAGTCATATTTAAGCTATCTCCAACCAAAATCATATCACTACTTGGCTCTAACAGTTTTGCAAATAGTGCGTCATAAGCTGTAATCATCACTAACGGTTGTATACCCTTAGTTTTTTGTATAGATGTTATTGTCATTTTTTTATTCATAAAAGTATTTTAACTAAAAATTGCTATAATTTGGACATAAGTAGCAATAACTGCTGAAGTAAAGAGTAATTTATGTTCTATTGCTTATATAGGAGAAAATGTTTTATGGGGATTAGAGCTGACTTAGATGCTGACTTTGATTATGAGATAGTAGATGAATTTTATGATCATTATACTATGATGGTTGAGAGTATGGAAGTTATGATTATAGATTTATCAAAATCTAACAGCTATAGAAGAAGTGTTGATGAACTTTTTCGTGTTTTTCATAATATAAAATCAGCTTCAGGATTTTTGAAGATTGAACCAATGAATAGACTCTCAACTTTTGTTGAAGAGGTACTTGAAGAGCTTAGAAAAAAAGATAAACCAATATCAGAAGATACGGTTACTTGGTTTTTAGAGATAAGCGATATATACGCTAAATGGAAAGATGATATACAACAAGACAACAACCTCTCAAAAGTAAGATATTCACTACTTAAAATACCAGACTTGGATAATAATTGAAAAACTTAGTAGCCTTTATAACATCAGGATATCCTGAAAAATCTTTTAGTATAGACCTAGCCCTATCTTTGGGTGAAAATGGTGTAGATACACTTGAACTTGGAGTTCCATTTTCAGATCCCGTGGCAGATGGTCCACTCATAGAAAAAGCAAATCACAAAGCATTAGAACTTGGATTTAAATTTAAACATCTTTTAGAGATTACGGAGATTGTAGCACCAAAAGTTGATACTTTATGGATGGGTTATTTTAACTCTTTTTATCAACAAAATATGGAAAGTTTAGTTCCTTATGCTAGAAAACTAGGACTTAATGGAATGATTGTTCCTGATTTACCACATGAAGAAGCTTTGTCTTATAAAAGTTTATTTAATCTAAACAATATTGCAAATATATCTTTCGTAGCACCAACTGACAGTGAAGAGAGAATAAAAAAAATAGTTAGTGATGCTCAAAAATTTATATATATGGTAGCCTATACGGGTATAACAGGCTCAGGTGTAGCTGAAGATCTACAACCTTTTTTAGCAGATATTAAAAAATATACAAAGACCCCTATTTATGTTGGTTTTGGAGTAAATGAAAAAACTGCAAAAGATAAAATTAAAGGTGCTGATGGAGTTATTGTAGGAAGTGCTTTTATAGATATTTTATTAAAAGAGAACCTTAATTATTCTCAAAAAATCTTAGAGTGTAGTGAATTAGCAAAAAAAATAAAAGATAAAATAAACTCTTAAATTCAGGTTTATATAATACTATTATCAAAAAATAACACAAACATTAATTAATGGTAAGTTTAGGAAAAAATAGTATAATTGTTAAAATTATATTAAAGAAAAGAATTGATACAAAAACTTAAAAATATAGCAATACCATACAAAATTTATATACCATTATTATTTATCACGGTAATTGGATTAGATATCATAATCTCCAATTCAGTTACAGATAAAATATGGATTTTGATTGGAGTTTATATAATTACTATAATATCTTTAGTTGCTTTATTAGATTTTACCGTTAGACGACCAATCTCAAAACTTTTATTTAGTATTGAAAATATTAACGATAGTATTAGTAATGGTCTTACCCCAGTTGAAGTATATGATGAACATAAATTAAAGTATATTTTCAAAGATGAAATAGGGATAATTAGTGTAAGTATAAATGTTTTTTTAAAAAAAATTTCAAGTGCGTTCACTGTATTTCAAGATTTACTGATAATTGATTCTTTGACAAAACTACATAATAGACAAAAAATGATTATTGATATCCAAAAAGCTTCATATTTGGCAATTATAGATATTCATCTATTTAGAGAAAAAAATGAATTTTATGGATATGAAATAGGCGATACTATTTTAAAAGATTTAGCTCAAAGAATTAAGAACTATTTTATCGTAAATGGTATAAATGTATATTATTTAGGTTCAGATGAATTTGGAATTATGGGTTTTAAAAGAAACACTGCAAAAAAAGAATTTTATTCTAAAATAAAAGAGTTTATAAAGCTAAATGAAAAATATGAATTAAGAATAGATGAAAATATAGATGTTACAACAAGGCTTACCTGTGGAATAGCATATACAAAAGAAAATCTATTGGTAAATACTCACATAGCGCACAAACATGCTAAAAAATCAAATCGTAATATCTCAGAGTATAGTGAAAAAATAAATACTGATGAAGAATATAAAAAAAATTTAGACTGGACAAAAGAGCTCTCTAGTGCAATTAAAGAGGACAGAATAATTGTATATTTTCAACCAATAATTAATGTTGCAACTAAAAAAATAGAAAAATATGAAACACTAATGCGCTTAAAAAAGAGAGATGGTGAAATTATATCTCCTACTCAGTTTTTAGAGATATCTAAAAAAACAAGAATGTATAAAAAATTGACAAAAATCATAGTTACCAAAGCATTTGATAAATTTAGCGATTCTGAGTACTCATTTTCTATAAATTTATGTGTAGAAGATATCATAGCAAACAATATTGGAAAATGGTTTTTTGATTTAGCAAAAGAAAAAAAAGTATCTAATAGAGTTATTATTGAGCTTGTAGAATCAGAAGGTATAGATATCTATGAAGAGATGAATATTTTTATTCACAAAGCCAAAGAGAGTGGGATGAGAATTGCTATTGATGATTTTGGAACAGGTTATAGTAACTTTGAATATTTAACAAAGTTAAATGCTGATTTTATTAAGATAGATGGTAGTTTAATAAGTAAAATTCATATAGATAAAAAGCTTTGTAATGTTGTTGAAGCAATAGTTAACTTTGCTACTAAAAACAATATACAAGTGATTGGTGAGTATGTCTCTTCAAGAGAGATATGTGATAAAGCTGAGTCTATAGGTATAGATTATGGACAAGGTTATTATTTGGGTAAGCCATCTAGTAGTTTGTAAATACACTTTTAGTTAAAATATACTAATAGGAGCTAAAATGAGCAATATCGCAAAAGATGTAACTGAATTAATAGGAAAAACACCATTAGTTAAATTAAATATGCCATCAAAACTAAGTGGTGCAACTATTATTGGCAAGTGTGAGTTTATGAATCCAACTAGTTCTGTAAAGGATAGACTTGGGTTCAATATGATTAGACGAGCTCAAGAAAGCGGTGACATAAATGAACAAACTACAATTATAGAACCAACTAGTGGAAATACTGGTATAGCCTTAGCTGCTCAATGTGCAGCTTTAAAGTTAAAGTTAATATTAACTATGCCTGATTCTATGAGTACAGAAAGACGAAATCTTTTAAAAGCGTTAGGCGCTGAACTAGTAATAACACCTGCTACAAAAGGTATGCAAGGATCAATTGAAAAAGCTAAAGAGATACAAGCTTTAACAAAAAATTCAATAATTCTTCATCAATTTGAAAATGAGGCGAACTCAGAGATACATGAAATAACTACAGCAAAAGAGATACTTTTAGATACCGATGGTGATTTAGATGCTTTTGTTGTGGCTATTGGAACTGGAGGTACCCTCACTGGTACTTCACGCGTATTGAAAAATGAGATTCAAAATATTGCTATATTTGCAGTTGAGCCTACAGACTCAGCAATTCTCTCTGGTGGTAAACCAGGTCCACATAAGATTCAAGGTATTGGGGCAGGGTTTATCCCAAAAATACTTGATACTTCAGTTTATTCAGAGGTAATTCAAGTTACTAATGAGGATGCTATAAAAACAACAAGAATGTTAGCAAAAGAGGAGGGGTTAATTGTTGGTTTTTCTTCTGGTGCAAATGTTAGTGCAGCTATGCAAGTAGCTTCAAGAGCTGAATTTCAAGGTAAAACAATTTTAACAATACTTTGTGATACAGGTGAGAGATATTTAAGTACAACACTTTTTAATGAAGAATGAATTTTTAGAAACTATTAGAGTGGAGGATGGAATACATTTTCATCTATCATACCACCAAAATAGATATGCGAATGTATTAAAAATATTAAATGCTAAAAAGATACAAAGGTTAGATACCTATTTAGATGCTCCAAAAAAAGGGCTATACCGTTGTCGCTTGAGATATAACCTGCAAAAAATTATTGATGTGGAGTATTTAGAATATAAAAAGAGAGAGATTAATTCTTTGAAACTTGTATATGATGATGCAATAGATTATTCTTTTAAGTATTGTGATCGTAAAAATATAGATAAACTTTTTGCTTTAAGAGAAGATTATGATGATATTATTATAGTAAAAAATGGTTTTATAACAGATACATCTATATCAAATATAGCACTTTTTGATGGTGAATGGAAAACACCTGCATCACCACTTTTAAAGGGTACTACTAGAGCTAGATATTTAAATGAGGGTAAACTTATAGAAGCAGATATTAGAGTAATTGATATAAAAAACTTCACAAAAATAGCACTATTAAATGCTATGATAGATTTTGATATAATACACCAACATAAGTTAAAGGATATTTTTTGTTAGACAATATAATCAAAGATTCAGATTTTGCAAATGTGATGCAAAAAAATATGCAAGATATGATTTTACATTTTTTCTCAAAAGAGCAAAATTTTGGAGTATTATGTAAAATTAAAGATGTTAGTTTTTCTCCAGAGCTTCCAGAAGATATTTATAAGCAATTTCACCAAATGACACTTTTCTTTTTAGCTGGGTATACTTTTGAAACCGCACGGCTAGATGGTGAATATTTAATTTTTGAAGCTGGATTTGGAACAGATAATTTTGGTTCATTAGTAACAGTACCACTATTAAGTATAATGCAAATAATCATAGAAGAGACACCAGTTTTAATAAATTTGGCACTATATAATAAAGAAAGAAAAGAGATTATAAGCAAAACAAAAGATAAAGGTGTAGAAAATTCTATGAATTCATTTTTAGCAAACCCAGAGAATTCAAAATTTTTGAAATAAAATTTTGAATCGTGTAAACTCCTATGATGAGCAAATTTTACGAAGTGAAATTTAGCCGGCGTAGATTAGAGCAAACTATACTTTATTTAAAGATAAAAGATAGTTCACAACATTATCAACAAATGCATCATGTTTACGATCTTTTGAGTAAGCTATATAAAAATTACGCTCTAATTTATAGTTTTTTATTCTAGCCTCAAAGAGTTGTCCATTAGCTACTTCATTTTTAATAACATGACGACTCATAACAGAAACAAGAGGTTTTTCAGCATTTTTATCAGAGTATAAAATAGCTTCCTTAATGGCAGTTGGACTCTCCATAACACTTAGTACTTTAAAGTTATGGCATTGAACACCAATCTCTTCAAAAACTTCAGAAACTATCTTTCTTGTATGTGAACCCTCATCTCTACAAATCCAATTAAATTCTAATAAATCATCGGCATTAAGGTGTTTTTTTATTGGTTGATTGGAAAAAAATACAAGCTCATCCCCAATCCATTCTCTATAAACTATATCGTCTCTAAATACTGGTGATTCAATAAGCGCTAAATCTATTTTTTTATTTTCTACTGCATCAATAATTCTACATGACCTATCTACACTCATATGAACTTCATTAGATATTCTTTTTTTGATTTCGCTCAAATAACCAGGAAGGACATAATTTCCAATTGCATTTGATGAGCCAATAACAAATGTAAACTCTTTATTTATAATGTTTAGTAGGTCTTTTTCACTACTTTCAATAGCTTTTTCAAGTCTTTTAGCTATTCGATATAGATCCTCACCCTCTTTGGTTAAAAGGATGCCATTTTTTTTTCTTTGTACAATTTTAGTATCTAAATATTCTTCTATAAATTTAATTTGTTGAGTTACTGCTGGTTGAGATATTCCTAGTTTTGCAGATGCCTTAGAGAAACTTCTCTCTTTTGTGACCATTAAAAATGTTTGTAATTTTGAAAAATCTTTTAACATAATAATTCCTATAAGTTTAAGTAATAAATTATTATAACTCAAAATTATAACTAAAGCAATAGTCTTGTAATAATTTAGATAATTTTTGATATAATGAATAAATAGTAAAAATATTAAGTTAAGATAAGTGGAGTGATGGAAAAAATATTTGAAAAATTAAATGATGAACAAAGTGATGCCGTAAAGCAAACTGAGGGCCCTGTTTTAATCTTAGCAGGTGCAGGAAGTGGAAAAACGACAACAATAATATCTCGTTTAGCTTATCTTATAGAAGGAGTTGGTATTCCAGCTTCAAATACACTTACACTTACATTTACAAATAAAGCTGCAAAAGAGATGCGTGAGCGTGCAAGTGCTATGATGCAAAGTGAAGGTTATCCACCACTACTTTGTACATTTCATAAATTTGGACTTCTATTTTTAAAATTTAATATTCACCTTATGGATAGAAAAAATAATTTTGTTGTGATAGATACTGATGATAAAAAACGTATAATAAAAAAAATAAATTCAGAGATTCCAACTCCATTAATAGCAAGTGAAATATCAAGGTATAAAAACTCTCTTTTAACTCCAGATGATGCTTATAAACAAGCTGAACTTTTTAATTATCAACAAATTGCTAAAGTATATGAAGAGTATGAGGCTTATTTACATGAGAATAATCTAGTTGATTTTGATGATTTAATAGCACTTACATATAAGCTATTAGAACAAAATCCACAACTAGCAAAAACTACATCTCAAAAATATCAATACATAATGGTAGATGAGTATCAAGATACAAATGAGCTTCAGCTAAAACTGCTTCAAAAATTATGTTCTACCCATACAAATATATGTGTAGTTGGTGATGATGATCAAAGTATTTATGGGTGGCGTGGAGCTCATATACGAAATATTATGGAGTTTCATGAAGATTTTGCAGGAACCAAAACATTTAAACTTCAAAATAATTATCGTTCTCGTGAACCAATTTTAAAAGTAGCAAATGCACTAATTGAACATAACCGCTCACGCCTTGGTAAAAAACTTATCCCTACTCGTGGAAGTGGCGAAGAAGTAGTTACTTTAAACTCTCAAGATGAAAATGAAGAATCAAGAAAAATTGCTCAAAAAATTACAAAACTGATTGATTCAGGAGTAAAAGCACAAGACATAGCAGTCCTTTATCGCGTAAATGTATTATCACGTTCAATTGAAGATGGATTAAACCGCGCAGGTATCAATTATAAACTTGTTGGTGGACAAAGATTTTATGATAGGGCTGAGGTTAAAGATCTTATTAGCTACATTAGAGTTATTACAAATTTTCATGATGATTTTTCATTTAAACGTATTGTAAATAAACCTAAGCGTGGTTTAGGAAAAGCAAGTGTTGACAAGATAGAACTTGCAGCACTCTCTGCTGAAAAATCAATTTTTGATTTTGTAAAATCATCAAAAATTGCAGATTTAGAAGCACTTATTAGAAAGAAAAATACTAAAACTTTAAAGCAATTTATAAAAAATATTGAGATGGTTGCAAAAGATGCAAAAGAATCTACATATAATTTTATAGATATTTTGGAGGAGACTTTTCATCTAAAAGATATCTATAAAGGTCAACCAGATGAAGCAGACAGAATTTTAAATATGGATGAGTTTTATGCACTATTTCGTGACTTCATAACTAAGAGACCAGAATCAGGTTTAGATGAATTTTTAAACGAGTTAACTCTTCAAAGTGAGCAAGATCAAGTAGAGGGCGATAGTATATATATGATGAGTATACATGCTTCAAAAGGTTTAGAGTTTGGACATATTTTTATCATAGGGCTAGAGGAGGGGTTTTTACCACTCATTGGCGATGGAAGTGATTTAGAGGAGGAGAGGAGACTAGGTTATGTTTCTTTTACTCGTGCAAAAGATACTCTAACACTCTCTCATGCAGCAAGTAGGTTTTATAAAGGTCGCAGGAGTGACTTGGAAAAATCAAGGTTTTTTAATGAAGCTGGATTGTGTCAAGGTTCTTTAAGAGTTGTAAAAAATACAGCATTTAAAAAGGGTGACTTAGTTCGTCACAAAATTTTTGGAACTGGCAGAATCTTAGGTGTTAGTAAATCTGGTAAAGAGTTTAAACTCAACATAAATTTTGCAGGTACAAAAAAAGATATATTGGCATCTTTTATAGAACGGCTATGAATCGCTTATTTGTAGCATATAAACCAACTGGGATAAGCTCTAATTTTTTTTTAGGTAGACTAAAAAGAAAATATAATGAAAAAAAAGCTGGGTTTTCAGGGACACTAGATCCATTTGCGCAAGGTACTCTTATTATTGGGATGGGAGCGCATACAAAACTATTTCGTTTTTTAAAAAAAACTCCAAAAAAATATCGTGCTACACTTTGGTTGGGTGCTCTTAGTGATTCACTTGATACTGAGATGATTGAGCATGTAGATATCCTTGATGAATTTTCGCACTCTAAGATAGAAAAAACTGTTAAATCATTAGAGGGAGATTTAGAGTATGAACCGCCTATTTTTAGTGCAAAACGAATTAATGGAAAACGTGCTTATGACTTAGCAAGAGCAGGGATAAAATTTGAACTAAATAAAATAAACTCAACTATATATGAATCTAAACTGATAAATTATTCTCATCCTTTTGTAACATTTGAAACTACTGTATCTGAGGGTACATATATTCGCTCACTTGGTAGAATAATTGCACAGAGACTTGGAGTAAAATTTGGGAGCTTGAGTGCCTTAGAGAGACTAAATGAAGGAGAGTTCTTTTTCAACGCTGAAAAACAGCTAGATATTAAAAAATCACTCAACATGAAACAGAATTTTTACCATGGAGATGAAGAGAATTTAAAATATGGAAGAGTTCTTGCTTTAGAAGATTTAGAGATAAAAAATGATGGATATTATTGGTTAGATTCAGGTGATACAATATCGATTATATGTGTAAAAGATAAAAGTATAAAATATGAGCTCAATAAGGTAAGTGTATGTTAGTATTGGCAAGAAAACTTGATGAATCAATAGTGATAGGTGATAACATAACAATAAAAGTTATCTCGGT
>Ga0256834_1002656_pt1 | contig 11141 bp, 12 predicted proteins | sample 4281140metaG_FD_190536 | JGI IMG/M metagenome (GOLD analysis project Ga0256834, IMG submission 190536) | Hydrothermal vent microbial communities from East Pacific Rise, Pacific Ocean - 4281-140 | ecosystem: Environmental > Aquatic > Marine > Hydrothermal vents | place: Pacific Ocean: East... | reverse complement strand
GTAAAACTTGAAGAAAAAATGCTATCATAAAAAAAACAAAAAAGGTCAACCTTTTGAAAACAATAACCGTCATCGATACATTTGGATTTTTCTTTAGAAACTATTATGCTCTGCCTTATCTAAAAAGCAAGTCAGGTTTTCCAACAGGACTTTTAACTGGTTTTGTAAACTTTATAGCAACCCTAAACAAAGAACACGATACAGATTATCTTCTTTTTGCACTTGATTCAAAAGAGAAAACTTGGAGAAAAGAGTTAGATGAGAACTACAAAGCAAATCGCCCTCCTCCACCAGAGGATTTAAAAGCTCAACTTCCAGTTGCTATCTCTTGGATTGAGAAGATGGGGTTTAAACAGATTATAAAGCCTGGATTTGAGGCTGATGATGTGATTGCATCTATTGTGACTTATGCGAAAAAAAATAATCTAAAAGTAAAAATTGTATCTCATGATAAAGATCTCTATCAACTTATAGAAGATGATAAAGTTATTATGTATGACCCTATTAAAAAAATTGAGATTAATGAAGCCAAATGTGCTGAAAAATTTGGAGTTAACTCAAACCACATAGTTGACTATTTAGCAATTGTAGGAGATGCTGCTGATAATATCCCTGGAGTTAAAGGCATAGGAGCTAAAGGTGCAAAAACTATCATAGATGAGTTTGGAAGTTTAGAAAATATCTATGAGAACATTGAAAACATACGAAACCCAAGAACCCAAAAACTTCTCCTTGAGAGTAAAAAGAATGCATTTTTAAGTAAAAAACTAGCACTTCTTCACGATAAATTAATTGAGAGTTGCAACTTAGATGAGTTTAAATTTCCATCATCCAATCCAATTTTAAATATCGCAGATGAGCTAATAGAATACGATATGCACACCATATTAAAAAGAGCAGGTGCAACATATGAAAATAACCAAAAAAATGAGACAAAAGATACGAATACATTTGAGTCTATTTTATTAGATACAAAAGAGAAACTAGAAAATGTGATAAATAAAATAAAACCAAACTCTATTGTAGCTTTTGATACAGAGACCAGTTCACTAGATGTAAAGGAGGCAAATATAGTTGGGTTTTCATTTGCATCTTGTGAGCAAAAAGCTTATTATGTTCCTATTTCTCATAGCTATTTAGGTGTTGGTGAGCAAGTTTTAAAAGAAGATGCAAAAGAGTCACTTTTAAAACTAATGAACTTTAATATAGTAGGACAAAATCTAAAATATGATTTTGCTATACTTTATAAAAATTTTGACTTTAAAAACTTAAAAGTTTTTGGAGATACAATGTTGCTCTCTTGGCTAGTAAATCCAAACCTTAGTGCATCTCTTGACAATATGGCAAAACGGTATTTTTCACATGATATGGTAAAGTTTAAAGATGTAGTTAAAAAAGGAGAAAACTTTTCATCTGTAACAATTGAAGAGGCTTCAAAATATGCTAGTGAAGATGCATGGATGACACTAAAACTATATAATTATCTCTTACCAAAACTTAACCCAAAACTAGCAGATGAAGCCAGAGAAGTTGAATACCCTTTTGTAAATACACTTTTAAAGATGGAAGAGATTGGGATTGAGCTTGATACTGAGTTTTTTAAAACACTTCTTCTAGATGCAAATAGAAGCATTACAGAGCTTACAAAAGAGATTTATACCTTAAGTGGAAGTGAATTTAACATAAACTCTACAAAACAATTAGGTGTTATTTTATTTGAAAACCTTGGTTTAAAAACTGGAAAAAAGACAAAAACAGGCTACTCAACAGATGAAAAAGTTTTAAACTCTCTAATAGACGAACATAAAATAATAAAAAAACTTTTAGAGTATAGAGAGATATATAAACTCCGATCAACATACATTGAGCCACTTTTGAAACTAGCTTTAAAAGATGAAAAAAGACGAATTTACACTTCATTTTTACAAACTGGAACATCCACAGGAAGATTAAGCTCAAAAAATCCAAATCTCCAAAACATACCTGTTAGAACCAAACTTGGTCGCCAAATCCGTGAAGGTTTTGTTGCAAAAAGTGGTTATGTTTTGATTGGTATTGATTACTCTCAAATAGAGCTTAGACTTCTTGCCCATTTTAGTAAAGACAAAGCTTTGATGGATGCTTTTATAGAGGGAAAAGATATACATTTAGAGACTGCTAAAAAGATATTTGGGCAAGAGGATGCAAAAGATAAGAGAAATATCGCAAAAAGTATAAACTTTGGACTTCTTTATGGCATGGGAGCCAGAAAACTTTCCCAGACGATTGATGTTAGTCAAAAAGAGGCAAAAGAGTATATTGAAAACTATTTTGCATCCTTTCCTACTGTTAAAAACTATCTTTTAAAGATTCAAGATGGGGCTAAAAAAGATGGTTTTGTTGAAACACTTTTAGGAAGGCGAAGATATTTTGATTATGAAGGTGCAAATGCCTTCTTAAGAGCTAGTTTTGAAAGAGAGAGTGTAAATGCACTTTTTCAAGGTTCAGCCTCAGACCTTATGAAGTTATCTATGAACAAAATAAGCAATGAGTTAGAAAATGAAGATGCAAGAATGCTTTTACAGATACACGATGAGCTTATTTTTGAGGTTGAAAAAAGCAAAGCAGATGAGTTTTCTAAAAGTGCTAAAAAGATTATGGAAGAGATATATAAGTTAGAAGTTCCTTTGGTGTGTTCTGTTAGCATTGCTCCAAATTGGGGAGGGCTGAAGTAAATATCATTAGTTTATGTTACAATATCTCTAAATAAATTAAGTGAAGGAAAATAGGCATAAATGAAAGCTAAAAAACTTTACTTAGACAAAGAAGCGCTAGATACCCTTAGAATGTGTCAAGAGGGGATTTTATCTCCTGTTGATAAGCTTATGAATGAAAAAGAAGCAAAACTAACCGATAAAACCTCCATGTATAAAAATAGCTATTTCCCTTTCTCTTTTATCTTAGCTCCAAGTGGAAAACGAAATGAGGGAGTATTAAAATCTATCTCAAAAGGCGATACTTTAGATATTATCGTAAATTCAGAAAAAGAGGGTGAACTTATAGTTGATGAGTCATTTAAGATAGATAGGTTAAAAAGAGCCAAAAAGATATTTAATACAACAGATACCTCAAATAAAAAAGTTGCTGATACACTAAATCGTTTAGGAAATTATGCAGTTTGCGGAGAATTCAATGTAAAATCTTGTGAAATAAAAGAGAATAAAAAGAAGATAAAAGATCAAATAGAAATTTTATCAGCAAAAAACATATCAGCTATTATGCTCTCAGCCCAACCTTTTCATAGAGCTCATGAGAGGATGATAAGAACAGCACTTGAAGAGAACGAACTTGTAGTTTTATTTTTACAAAAACCTTATAAAGATAGCTCATTTCCATACGAGTTAAGAGAGAGGATGTTAAAATATTTTATAAATAATTTTTTACCAAAAAATAGAGTTATAATTGTCCCATTTGAAAATACTTATCTTTTTGCTGGCTTAGATACTATAATCTTAGACTCAATTGCTGCTAAAAATTATGGATGCAACCATATCATAATTGGTCAAAATCATGAAGGTATTGGTCTATATTATGATATAACTGGTACAAAATCCATAGTAGATGATTTTAAAAATTTAGATATCCAAATAGATATAGAAGTTGTAAACGAATTTGTCTACTGCAATGAATGTAAAACTCTTGTTAGCACTTCCTCCTGCCCACACGGAAGACATCACCACATCTCATATAATTCAGAACTTATATATGAGCTTTTTAGAGTTGGAGTTTTACCGCCTGCCGTACTTGTAAGAAAAGAGATTTCTGCTATAGTTTTGGCACATCTTTTTCCAAATAGATTTAAAAAACTAACTGAAAAGTTTGCAAACTTTTTTCCAGGAACTGGGCTTATTGAGGAGATGGATGAAGAGCGGTTTTATATGGAGATAATGAGTCTTCATCAAACTGTATCATTGACTTAAAGGATTTATGTGAGAAGAGCTTTTTTAACATTTTTTTACACAGGATTACTACCATATGCCCCTGGGACTTGGGGAACAATTGCAGGAGCATTAATTGCTCTTGTCATTTTACACTTTTTAACACCTGAAACTCTAATACTTGGAGCAATTTTACTTACTATCATCGCTATAAAAGAGATAGATAAACAAGAGAAACTAACAGGCATACACGATGCTAGTGAAATTGTTATAGATGAAGTTGCAGGAGTTTGGGTTGCGCTTGCTATGAGTGGAGCTACTATTACTCAGATTATTTTTTCGATTATCTATTTTAGAATTTTTGATATTTGGAAACCTTCATTTATCGGCAGAATTGATCGTGATGTCAAGGGTGGACTTGGTGTGATGGGAGATGACATACTTGCTGGAATTGTTGCAGGAGTGTGTTCTGCTGGGACATTTCAAGTTCTTGCACACTTTGCACACTTTTAATCTTGCTACACATCTTCTACACATATTTTTACTAATATAATTTCATGAAAATACTCCTACTTGAAGATGATCCTATACTTTCAGACATCATGTTTGACCATTTAAGTGAAAATGGTTTTAATGTAACTTTGTGCAAAGATGGTGATTTTGCTCTTGAGAAAATTGATGAGAAAAATTTCGATCTTTTTATATTTGATATTAATGTGCCTGCAAAAAGTGGAATAGAGGTGCTTAAAATTGCAAGAGAGTATCACAAAAATACACCAACTATCCTAATCACTGCTTATCAAGATATAGAGCATTTAAAAAAAGGGTTTATAGCAGGTTGTGATGATTATATAAAAAAACCTTTTGAATTAGAAGAGCTAGACCACCGAATAGAAAATATAAAAAGAAAATTCAATATCGAAACAAATCAAGCAATTACCTTAGAAGATGGTGTTTTATTTGATATCTCTAAGCGATATATTATAAAAGATGATAAAACACATAAACTCTCACAAAAAGAGTGTCAAGTATTAAACTACCTAATTAATAACCAAAAAAGAGTAGTCTCAAATGAAGAGTTAGTACAAAATATCTGGCAATTTGATGAGATGCCAAGTGATGCAACTTTAAGAGTTTATATAAAAAATCTCCGCTTAATTTTAGGCTATCAAAAGATAAGAACAATTCGTGGCATTGGGTACTGTTTTGAATAAAAATGAAAAAAAAGCACTTCTCAGTTTTATCTTTATCTACACTCTCTCTTCAATTATTCTTATGTTAATAATCGCTCTTCTTTATTATACAAAAGAGCTAGATACACAAAAAAATGCTTGCAAAACGGATCTGCAAAAATCTATATTATCAGTTGAATTAGACCTTATTAAAGCCCAGTTAAATGGTGAAAAATTTATCTACAATAGCAAAAATTATCCACTAGCGATTGGACTTTATGATATAAAAGGTAACACTATAGCTTCTTCTTTAAAATATAAAGATATAAATCTAAAAGAACAGATGTGCGATAAAGCACCAAGAGTACAATTTGTCAAAAAATTAAACAGATCTATACAAGGTGTAAGCTTCATAGTTGCAGAAGATTCAAGTATGTCTAAAAATATTAAAAACTTAAAATATCTTATATTTTTAGCTCTATTTTTCTCCTCTATTTTTATAGCTTTTATTGGGTATCTTCTTAGTATTTTACTCCTAAAACCAATAAAAGAGAAAATAAACCAAATAGACCACTTTATAAAAGATAGTGCCCATGAGATAAATACTCCTGTTACTGCACTTTTAATGAGTGTTTCAGCTTTAAAAAAGAAGGGTTTTGGAGAGGAGAAGCTTTTAAGACATATCGCAATTAGCTCAAAACAAATCTCTGATATTTATAACACTCTCTCTCATGTAGCTTTTAGTGATATTAAAAAACAAGATGAGATAGTTGAGTTTGATTTGAAAAAAGAGATACTAAAAAGTATACATTTCTACAAAGAGATAGGTGAAGCTAAAAATGTACAAATCATAGATAATCTTAGTGCATCTTATATCAAAATGGATAAGCTAGATGCACAAAAATTGATAAACAACCTCCTTAGCAATGCGATAAAATTTAGCCACAATGATACATCTATAACCATAAGTTTAAAAGAAGATATAGTTGTTATTGAAGATAAAGGTATAGGTATAAAAGAGAAAAATCTAAAAGAGATTTTAAAAAGATACAAAAGAGGAACTGAACAAATTGGTGGTTTTGGAATAGGTCTTGATATCGTCAACTCTATTTGCCAAAACTATGATATAAAACTCACAATTCACTCAAAAGAGGGAGAAGGAAGTACTTTTGAACTTGACTTTGCATCTGTAAGTTTTAAGTAATAACCCTACTCTCCAAAAATTATAATCTCATAAACATTTCTCTTTGTAACTAGAGATTTTTGAGGAGGAATTATCCCTTGGTTCTTATGTTTTGCTAATTGAAGTCTTAGATCATCTATCTCATTTTCCATCTCATCTATCTTATCTTTAAATTGCAAAATTATATCAACACCAGCCAAGTTTACACCAAGAGTGCGAGTAAGACGCAAGATCATATTGATCCTATCTATATCTTTTTGTGAATAGAGTCTCATTTTTCCACTTGTTCTTGAGGGCATAACAAGCCCCTCTCTCTCATACTGACGAAGAGTTTGAGGGTGAATACTTAGAGCTTTTGCTACAACACTTATCAAATAAACTGGTTCATCATATCCATGCATCTTCTCTCCTTTATGGTAATTTCTCTCTCATAAGCTCTACTAAATCATCATCTAACTCATCAATCTTTGGAAGTGTCACAATAAGTTTAAGATATAAATCTCCCATCTCTTTTGATTTTCTATCAACTACACCCTGCCCTTTTACTCTAAGTTTTTGACCACTTTTTATGCCTGCTGGAATTTTTACTGTAATCTCTTTATAGAGCGTTTTGACTGTTATCTTATCTCCAAAAAGTGCAGTTTTAAGAGTGATATTAAGCTCTTTTGTCAAGTTAGTGCCATCTCTATCATACTCTGGAGAAGAAGATACAAAAACTTTTATATACAAATCTCCAACATTTGCTCCATGTGTTTGACCTTTTCCTTTTACTCTTAACTTTTCACCATTTTTTATGCCTGCAGGAATTTTTATATCAAAAGTGTCACCATTAAACGATACTGAGTGTTTTCCACCAAGAGCAGCTGTGTTAAAAGCGATAGTAATTTTAGTTTCCAAATCTAAGTCAGGTTCAGAAAATCCACCAAAACCACTACTTCCAAATCCAGCATTTCCTCCACCAAAATTAAAACCACCGCCACCGCTTCCAAACATGCTTCTTAAAATTTCATCTAAATCCCCAGAACCTTGGTGTCCGCCTGCAAAATCAGAGAAACTCTGCCCTCCAAACATACTATCACCCATCTGGTCATACTGTCTCTTTTTATCTACATCACTTAAAATCTCATAAGCCGCATTTATCTCTTTAAATTTTTCCTCAGCTTCTGGGGACTTATTAATGTCTGGGTGATACTTTCTTGCTAATCTTCTGTAGGATTTTTTTATCTCATCAGCGGATGCACTCTCAGGAACATCCAATGTATCATATAAACTTTTACTCAAATCTCTCATCTCCATATTTTTATACTCATTGTAGCATAAAAGTTTAGTCTATGTCAATCAAGTTTAAATTAAGTTGCTTTAAATTTAATCCAAAATCAAAAGTTAAATATATAAAACTTTTTGCTACAATTGCTTGATGACAACTTTTACAGATTTTCTTGAAGATATGGTAATGTTTAGTGCTTGTTTTCTTAAAAACATTGCAATATTTTTAATTTTTTTAGCTTTTTTTTCATATGTTTTTTATTATGATGGATTGTTTACATTTACGATATTGGTATTAGGTGCTATATACTTGTATTTATCTTATATATTTTATCTAAAAAGCATCAATGTAAGCCGAGATATTTTATTAGAAAAATTAGAAAAAAGCGGTCGTAAAGAGTTAAATATAGACCAAGATGCAAAAGCAATTAGACTATTTAATAAATCTTCGTCTTGTTTTTTGCCAGCTGAACCTGCAAATGCTAAAGAGTTTACTCTTGCAATTTTATTTCTCGGGAAAAATCATTTGAGCATCTATAAAAGTTGTCCAAAATCACACATCTATAAGATTCACAAGAAAAAAGCTAGTAAAAAAGCTAAACCTAAAGCAGTTGAATCTTGTGGAGAATCTCAAGAGTATTACTACTCATATATGCAAAGTGTTGAGTTTAAAGGTGATATTGTTATAACTCTAAACTCTGGAGAAAAAATAGAATTAAAAACAGCAAAAGGTCCAGGTAAAACATTTGTAAATGAATTAAGAAAAATTTTGAGAGACAGAAAATAGTTGGGTTGGACACTCAAAAGGCCACCACTTATCGATATAAGCAAAGAGTAAAGAGAGTAAAAAATGATAAAAATTTTAATGATAGAAGATGATGCGGAGTTGGCTGAAATTTTAGCTGAGTATTTAGAGCAATTTGATATGCAAGTTACAAATATAGAAGATCCATTTTTAGGACTCTCAACTCTAAATACCGAAAAATTTGATTTGGTTATCTTAGACCTCACTCTTCCTGGAATTGATGGACTTGAAGTTTGTAGTGATATTAGAAAGAGATATGATATACCAATTATCATCTCCTCAGCTCGTCATGATATAACTGATAAGGTTGAGGCATTAGAGAGAGGTGCAGATGATTATATGCCAAAGCCTTATGATCCAAGAGAGCTAGAAGCTAGGATAAGAAGCCTGCTTCGTCGTGAAAAACATGATTTTGATACAACAGGCAAAAAAGTAAATTTCAAAAAAGAAAAAGATATATATTTAGATGATGAAAAGTCTATTATTTTTTTAAAAAAAAATGAACTAACTCTAACAAATGCAGAGTTTGGGATACTAAAATACCTCCTTAAAAAAGAAGGAGGAGTAGTCTCTCGCCAAGAGCTTATATATAATGTTGAAGCAATTAGTGAAGAGAGTACAAATAAAAGTATAGATGTAATAATCGGGAGAATTAGACAAAAATTAGATGAAATTCCAAAAGAGCCAAAATACATCCACTCAGTTAGAGGAATAGGATATAAGTTTACTCAATGAGAAAATCTTCGATATTTTTTTCCATCACACTTATCTTTTTTATAGCTGCTATTGGTGTTGGTGTGGCTTATTTGTATATGCTAAAGTATGATAAACAAAAATATACCCAAGAGTTAAATGAGAGATACTCAATAGTCTCACGAGCAACATTATACAGGCTTTTAAGCCAACCAATAAACCAAGAGTTTGAAAAAGAATTGAGTGTGTATAAAATGAGCCTCATAAAAGATGGAACTTTTATCAAAGATGCACTCCAAAATGGAGAAGCTCTACAAAAGATAAGCTCTAGAATTGGAAGTAGTTCTGTCTATTTCTATAAAAAAAACAACTACCTTCTTATAGAGTCACTAAATAAAAAAGCAATTTTACTCGAAGATTCAGCTTTTAAACCATATAGACAACAGATCCTCTATATAAAGTTAATCTTTGGAGGTATTGTTGCACTACTTCTAATTTTATACCTTTGGATACTTAGAAAAATTGAGCCTATTAAAAAAATTAAAAGAGAGATCGATAAATTTGCATCTGGTGATTTAGATATAGATTGTGAGATGAGAAGAGATGATGAGATTGCAGATGTTGGAAATGCTTTTAATAATGCCGTGTCTGAGATAAAAAAGCTAAACAGTTCAAGAAGACTTTTTTTGAGAAACATAATGCATGAGTTAAAAACCCCAATCACAAAAGGTAGAATTTCTGCTGAGATGCTAGATGATGGCAAACAAAAACAGAGGCTTATATCTGTATTTCAAAGATTAGAGAGTATGCTAAATGAATTTACAGCAATTGAACAGATTTCAGTTGACGGAAGTCATCTTAAAAAAAGCTCCTACAGAATGATAGATATTATAGATGAAGCTATTGATATATCTATGGCAGATATAAAAAGTATCGAAGCAACTGTTGAAAATGATTTAAATATAGAAGCAGATTATAAGCTCTTTAGCATTGCTATCAAAAATATGATAGATAATGGTATAAAATATTCTCAAGATTCAAAAGTGCATATCTTTGCAGATCATAATAGTATCGATTTTTTGACAAAAGGGAGTAAATTACCAAAAGAGATTTCATACTATACAGAGCCATTTACACAAGGTGAACATAGCAACTCTAGTAGCTTTGGTTTAGGTCTTTATATCGTTGATAGCATCATCAAAGCGCATGATATGAAACTAGATTATGAGTATAAGAACGGTTACAATGTATTTAAGTTTAACCATCTTTAGCCGATACTACAAAAAAATAAGGAGCATACTTAATGACTGAATTTTTTCCAATCTCAACACTAAGATCACTTATACTGCACCATATTGCACTCATTGATAGGTCTGATACATACAATACACACGAGTTCGCCCTACTCTTTTTAAAAATGGCTGATTTTGATAATTTAGATATAAAAAGAAGTATTCAAATAATTTTTAGAGATTCTGACATTATATTTAATGTTGGAGAAAACTATATAATACTTCTACCAAAGACAAATTGGAATGGAGCATTTGAGCTTTTAAAAGGTCTTCAAGAGTTTTTAGATCAAGAGTTTCAAGACTCAATAGTAACTTTTCCAGATGATGGAGGATGTGCGGATGGTCTTTTAGACTCATTTAAAAATGTTGTCAAAAAGTATTATGATATAGAGTTAGATTTCTAAAATTTTATGAGCTTAACATATATCATCTATATCGGAATTGGTGGGTTTTTTGGAGCGATACTAAGATTTGTACTCTCAAGTGGTACTTTTCATCTCTTTGGAGGATATATCCCATACGGTACTTTAGCGGTAAATGTAATAGGTAGTTTTTTAATAGGTATCTTGGTTCTATATTTTCAGCAAAATATCGCCCCTGAATATAGAGCATTTTTTATAACAGGTTTTTTAGGCTCTTTAACTACATTTTCAGCCTTTTCACTAGAGACTGCTCTTATGATAGATGAGCAAGAGTATCTAAAAGCTGCACTTCATACATTTTTGAATGTAACTTTGAGTGTTGGTGCTACGATAAGTGCTATGATGCTTTTTAAAAAATACTATTTACCGTAAGTATCTTTTAATTTTTTTC
>Ga0256834_1002655_pt1 | contig 11142 bp, 10 predicted proteins | sample 4281140metaG_FD_190536 | JGI IMG/M metagenome (GOLD analysis project Ga0256834, IMG submission 190536) | Hydrothermal vent microbial communities from East Pacific Rise, Pacific Ocean - 4281-140 | ecosystem: Environmental > Aquatic > Marine > Hydrothermal vents | place: Pacific Ocean: East... | reverse complement strand
TGTCTCACTTCTGATGGTGCCTGCCATGAGATCATATATGAAGCTTATGAAAGACTCTATGAACCTTTGAGTGCAGTATTTACACGCAAATATCAGTACCTCATAGGCAACCTCCCTGAACACCGCACAGGAAAACATACTATCCAAGATTTAAAAAGATTTTCACAAAAAGAGGAGCATATTGAGCATATCATCGATATAGAAATAGCGACCAATGCGACCAACTACTATAGTATTACACCATCTGTCTTAACACAGTGGTGTGCACTTCCTTCCACTTTTTGTATTGTGGCTGAACGCAAAAAACAGCACCTGGGACACTTCATCATGCTGAAGCTGAAAAATCATGTCGCAGAAGAGATAGCACAGCATAAAAGAAGTGAGTTTGATCTAAAAAGCAGTGATTTCTGTGGTGTTAACGAACATGGTACCTACTATGTACATGCGCTGTACGGGAGAAGTCCGAAAATCGCTGCTGAACTGAATGTAAAAGCCTACCTGCATCTTTTAGATCATATGGGTACAGTCGATAATGTGATGATCTTCAGCAGTAGAACGGACGGTGTACTTCTTACCCAGGATTACGGTATTAAAGAGGTTGCACATGGTGTAGACAAAGAGTTTGACTTTGAGTGGCACGGTATGCTTTCTCCTGTAGAAGATATCCTCTTCTCCGATACCGTGGTGAAACTGATTTTCTAAGCCTTTGTTTAATCCGGGTATTTTTCATTTTTCATCGTTTTCTCTTCTCTATACTCTCTGTACAGCTGTAGCAGTAACAAAATGGCAAACAGTTTTATATTTTTAGCATAAGAAGCTTACTCATTTGCTTCAGTAATAACATAATGACCTTTTTTCACTTCTATCCGAGGTGGCAGTTTTTCTGTTTCGAAATAATCATACCCCTCTTTCAGATTCATCCAAAAATCAATCCATTTATTTTCAGAATGATCTGCCATATTCTCCTCTGTCATCTTAAAAGGATAAATATGTACCGGTACGAACTTCTGTCCTTTTTTCAAAGCACTCTCCACCAAAGCATAGATCTCTTCTATCTTCTTATCGGTCATCGCATAACAACCTATAGAGACACAGTTGCCGTGTACCATAAGAAAAGACCCGGTACGTTTATGTGCTTTATCATAGGTGTTGGGGTAGCCTAAATTAAAAGAGAGATGAAACTTGGAGTTAGGATTCAAGTGTTTTCTTCTGACTTTGTAAAAACCTTCGGGGGCTTGTCGGTCACCCTCTTTTTCTTTAGGACCGAGCGCACCGGAATAGGCACAAATAAAGTAGTTTTTCAAAAGCTTGTACTCTGCACCGGAACGTATCCAGACTTCAAGAAGAGATGCTTCTTTAAAAATACGAATATATATCGGGTCTCCCATCGCTGCATGAAGATCTTCAAGTCTTTTATTAAGAGAGTCATCCCAATATTTGTTATATATCACTTCTGTAGCTACATAATGATCCATCTCTTTACCTCCAAAACGTACAAACTCTTCCCAGCTCATTGTTGCATTACGTTCGACATACTGAGGTATTGTCTCAAATGTGATATTGCTGTCTGCACGCGGTATTTTTAGCGTAAGTGTCTCTTCTGAAGTGATTTTAGTATGTTTTGGAGAATAAAGATAAAAAAGTATAAAAGAGAGTAAAAGAAAAGCAGTGATAAGGATATCGGCCAAAATTAGCCAAGCCCTTATCATACGCATGATTAGAAGTTAAGTCTTTGAGACTTGTCATATCCGTAAATATCGCCGAAAGAGAGGAGTTGTCCCTTGTCATCCACATACGTTGTCAAATATACAGTATGTACTGGAAGCGGTTTTGTTATCTTCAAATAGTGTGTTTTCATACTGTTGTATTTTTTCATCACATCTGCATAGTCATGTGCCGTATAATTTTTAGAAATATACTCAAGCATATACTTTGGTTTCTCCAATCTTACACAGCCATGGGAAAAGGCACGTGTTTTTCTCTTGAAAAGACTTTTTGTCGGCGTATCGTGCATATAGACAGAGTGATGATTCGGGAAAATGAATTTCACACGTCCTAGTGCATTACGATTGGAAGGAACTTCAATAAATTTGAAAGGAACAGGACCTTTCCCTCCCACATAATTTCTTGCCAAAGCAGGATTAAAACTCTGGGAAGGAGAGTTCAGGTCGTAATCTTTTCGTACAACCAGACGGTGACTTTTCAAATATCCCGGATTCCTTAATGTTTTTGGAATGATCTCATTTCTTGCAATACTGTCAGGCACGTTCCATGCAGGATTCAGTGTTATGTATTTCAGGTTTTCAGAAAATATCGGTGTTTCATGACCTCTTTTACCTGTAATCACTTTCATTTCCACCGATGTTTTGTCATTTTCTATGACACGCACTTTGAATTCAGGAATATTCACTAAAGCATACGTTTTACCGAGACCCGGCTTCATCAACTTGATCCTTTCTATGTTTAAACGGATCTTGTGTTTAAGCTCAGGATCGTTCGTTGCATGATATCGTGCGATAAGTGCATTGAATTGTCTGTACTCCGGAACATACGGTTTAAGGATCTTCTCTATACTCTGTCCTGCTCTGAGTTTCCTCTGTATATCGGATGTACTGACCTTTTGTCTATAGGCATTGAAACCTTCCGCATTGAGCAGGCAGCTGTTGGCAAGATTATCAGTATATTCTACCAGTAACTTTGTCATCAACTGAGAATTTTCACTTTTCCTTACTTTTTGATAAAGTGCCTGCTGGTCACAGATCGACATATATTTATCTTGTTTAAGAATCTTCAAAAATTCACTCTTCTGTGATGAATGCCAGCCTGATGCATCCGGTGTCCCCACACAACCACTTAAAATAACAGCAAGAACCGCTGCAAGTAACACTCTTGTTTTCATTTATTGATCTCCCTTAAATATTGCGCACATGTATACGCACTTGAAAATGCCCACTGAAAATTGTATCCTCCCAATCTTCCTGTGACATCCAATACTTCCCCCACAAAAAAGAGCCCTTCAACCCTTGTACTCTCCATGGTATAAGCATTCACCTCGTCTGTTGAAACACCGCCTTTTGTCACCTCTGCTTTACTGTAGCCAAAGGTTCCAGCAGGTGCAAAAGTGTAAGATTTCAGTGTCTGTAATTGTTTTATATCTTCTGATGTAAGTTTCTTCCCTATTTTATCATCAAGCTCTAATTGTACCAAAAAAGCCTTAGTAAGACGTTTTGGCAAAGGAAGCAGCGAGGTTAACTGCTTATTGCTCTTCGATAAATTCTTTAATGAGAAAGCTGGCAGAAAGTCTATCTCTATCAAACCTTTTTCCCAATAAAGAGATGCATCCAGAACGGCCGGACCGCTTATGCCTTTGTGGGCAAAAAGCAATGCACCGGAGCAAACTGCATCCTGCACTGTGATCTCAACTTCCGTGGAGAGCCCCGATAATTCCTTAAAAAAGAACTGATCTTTCTGTACGGTAAAGCCTACCAGACCCGGTGCCGTTCTCACCACAGTATGGCCAAAAGACTTTGCAATGTCATAACCGATGGCACTTGCCCCTATTTTCGGGAAGGAGAGACCGCCTGAAGCAACTACTACCTGCTTTGCCTGAAGTGTCTGCTTATCAGTTTTAACAGAAAAGAACTCACCCTCTTTGCTTACTTCAATGACTTTTTCATTGAAGTACATTTTCTGTTTTCGACTCTCTTTTATCAAAACATCCAAAAGCTCTGTTGCAGAATTCTGACAAAAATACTGATGCCCTTTTCTCAATACAGGAACCAAGTGCCGATCTTCCAGCCAGGCAAGCAGTGATGTTTCATCAAAAAAATCAATACTTGCTTCCACAAATGTATTCTCTCCGACATAATATTCACTTCCCATATGGGCATTGGTGATATTGCATTTTCCTCCACCGGAAATACGTATTTTGGCACCGGGTTTGGCATTGGATTCTATGACAATAGCCGTATTTTCAGGTAAAAGTGAAGCAAGCATTAACGCTGAGGCTCCCGCACCTATAATGATTATCTCTCTGTTCATGGGCAGCATTATACCTAAAGCTACACATCAACTACACATTAAGAATATACAATCACACAAAACAGGAGCACAGTTATGCATAAAGACAAAAAACTATTGGCAGCCATTCTATTGATATCCACTGTTATTACATTTTCTCCCGGTGCTGAAAAATATGACACAAAAGCCTTTCGTACCGTAACAAAACTCTGTACACCCTGTCACGGTACACCGTTTTATATGGCTAAACAGGTTGATGAAGATGACTGGAAATTTTATTTTAAAACAAAAGGAAAGCTTCTTGCCATACATAAAGGCAAACCTAAAGGGATAGAGAGTTTACAATCTTCACTTTTTAAATCGCGGGAAAAACGTTTATTGAAATTTTTTGTGAAAAATTCCAAATTCTCAGGTACAGTTCACGGCTGTGATGCAAACTTCTGTGGTACACGTCATTAATTTGGATATATTTTTATAAAACTATTATTTCAGTTTTTTTTCAACTCTGTTTTGATATGATGTAATATTAAAACAAGGTTGGCTAAGGAAATGTTTAAGATAACGGTTACACTTTTCACACTACTTACTCTCTCTTCCGCAAATCTTTTTACCATAACGGACAAAAAAGGAAATGTCCTCCAATCAAAAACCCTCGAACATTCTGAAAATGAGTACCTTGCACAAAAGGCAACCGAATATTCATTTCAGGCCATTTATGACGAGATCCATCGTGCAGAAAACCTTGCTCGTCGTGCAGAAGCAGCAAAAAAAAGAGTTAGGGAAATTGCACAGGCAACTGTCAAAGCTAAAAAAGCAGGAAAGACATACACACTTACCCAAGATGATAAAAAAAAGCTGCTTGATTATGCAAAATTTTTCAAAGGAGGAAAATATGTCTGGGGAGGAACCACACCCAAAGGCTTTGACTGCTCCGGATATGTACAATACCTATATAAAAAACATGGCATCAATCTCCCGCGTACTGCCTGGTCACAATCAAAACAGGGAATTGCTGTAGACAAAGCACATCTGGAAAAAGGTGATCTCCTCTTTTTCCTTACAGATAAAAAACGCGGCATTCCTGTGACCCATGTCGGTATCTACCTTGGAAACGGTGAATTCATTCATGCTGCTTCAAAAAAGAAAGGGATCATCATCTCCCCCATTACCCATGGACATTATGCAGATACATTCGTCTCAGCACGCAGAGTAGGCAAACACGGTTAAAAGAATATTGCTTTAAATTCTGCTAGAACCACATCGGTCTCATCAAGCAATTTAAGCGTTTCATCTTCTGCCTTCCAATATTTTGAATTTGTCAAAGCATCTAAAAATTTATCTTCCATCACTTTGTCTTTGCAGGTTTTTTCTTCAGAAATATCTCTCTCTTTGAATTTTATCTCAATATTCTGATCTTCAATTTTATATCTTCCCATCACGGTACCGCAGGATGTGACCATTTTCAGCTCTCCCACACCATTAAAGCCATTTTTCAAAAGTATATGTGCTTCCCGTTCATTGTCCTTTGTGGAAACACTCTCACCGTTAAGTAATGTCAATTTCCAATAGTTATTGATAATGGGGATATTTTCATGGTATTCTGAACAGTCTTTTTTCCCTTCCATTCGGATAAAATGTTCCACAAGAAGCATATTTTCTTCACCTTTTCCCTCCATTTTCGGATGCTTGACGATCTTCCCTTTAATTTCAACCTTTAAAAAATCACCTGATCCATTTGTATCATCTAAATATGCTTTTTCCAAAGCGATATTATCTGCTTCAAAAGCAACAGGATAATATTTTCCCGTCAGGCACTCTTTGAATATAGCAGCATCTGCCGTATATTTATACAGGCCTACCATCACATGACTCTCCGGTATTTTATAGATCCGTTTCATAATAAGATCTACCTTGTTATTGTCATTACCTGTAAAAACCGGATTCAGTGTATCGGTCATATAAAGCAGTTTATCATCTTGTGTTATTTTGGCACGTACAGCATAACGATGTCCCAATACGATCTTTTCATCATCAAATATGATCGTATATGCAATAGGTATCTGCCCAGCAGGATCGATTATCGTTTGCCCGATCACAACAGAGGGGGCATCCAGTAAAGAAACATCTTCCAGTGTCGCTTCAAATTTGGCATTTTTAGGTAAAGACAAATTATCCGTATAGACAGCCTCACCTTTGATCGTTGATTCATTGGCCATGACAGAAAAAGTAAGAAATAAAAATAAAATAAAATAGTTAAGTACTCTTTTCACTATATGCCCTTTAGAAATCTTTGATAATAGATATCACCATTCTAACATCCAATAGTAAACAAACCGTAAAAGGCCTAGAGGCGCTGCAATTTTTTCAATCCCTCTTTAACTATGCTGCTTGTATCTCCGCTACATCCAGAGAGTGCTTTTTGAATGGCATCTTTTTTAAACCCTAAACTCTCCAGTGCCATCACCGCTTCACCCAATGCACCGGAATTTTCTGTCTCAGCATTCCCATCCACAATAAAGTCAGCCAGCTCTACCAAAATACGGCTTGCTGCTTTAGGGCCGATTCCGGGGACTCTCTTGAGCATACTTACATCTTTGGAAGCCACAACTTTGGCAAAAGTTTCAGGTGTAAACGTCGAACAGATAGCAAGTCCTACTTTGGGACCTACCCCGTTGATCTTCAGCACGGTATCGAACATCTTCTTTTCATTCCTATACATAAAACCAAACAGCAGATCGGCATCTTCACGGATCACCTGGGTGACAGAGAGTTTTACTCTTTTATCCTGTATGGCATTGGAAGTATTGATGGAAACCATCACTTCATAAATGATACCGTTGACATTCAAATGTATAAAAGTCGGTTCTTTTTTCTCTACTGTGCCTTCTATTCCTACGATCATACTTAGATCCTTGTGTTTGTTTACTTTTTAAAAGTATATCAGCAGTTTTTACATGCTTTGCAAAAATATGTCAAATTGTAATGTTTTTAGTTCATAATAGACTTTACGATAGAATACACCTAAAATCAACTGCAAAGATTACTATGAGACTCAAATCCATCTTCACCAACAGCTTTGGTATACTGTTTTCCCGTGTCACAGGTCTGGGTCGTGATGTCCTTATGGCATCTGCCTTGGGGGCATCTGTCTGGTCAGATATGTTCTTTGTAGCCTTTAAACTGCCAAACCTTTTTAGGCGTATCTTTGCTGAGGGTGCCTTTACACAGGCGTTCATGCCCTCTTTTATTGCCTCCAGGCACAAAGGGGTCTTTGCCACAGCCATCTTTTTACGTTTTTTACTCTTTTTAACGGCTTTTTCTCTTATCATTACTTTTTTCCCGGAGCCTATTACCAAACTGCTTGCCTGGGGATGGTCATATGAACAGATAGCAGAAACTGCACCGCTGACAGCCATTAACTTCTGGTATTTGGATCTTATTTTTATTGTGACCTTTTTGGCAACACTTTTACAATATAAAGAACACTTTGCCACGACGGCAATGTCCACTGCACTACTCAATATTTCCATGATCACTGCACTTTACCTTTATATGAAAGAAGACCCAAAGACCGTAGCCTATGCACTCAGTTTTGCCGTACTCATTGGTGGCGGTCTACAGGTATTTGCCCACCTTGTCACCCTGCATAATTTCAAGCTTCACCGGCTACTTATAGGAGGATGGAGATACAGAAAAGCAAAAGATGTAGAAGAAGAGAAAACCCATTTCAATTCACTTTTTTTACCGGGGATCCTTGGAAACTCCACTCCCCAGATCTCTGCATTTATAGACACGATTCTGGCTACTTTCCTGATGACTGGTTCTGTCTCTTTCCTTTTTTATGCCAACAGGGTTTTTCAGCTTCCCCTTGCCATCATCGCCATTGCTACAGCCACCGTACTTTTTCCCGCAGTCTCCAAAGCACTCAAAAACCATCAGGAAGAGAAGGCGTATGAAAACCTGAAACAGGCATTTTGGCTTCTCTCTTTTCTTTTGGGGGCTTCTATGATCGGTGGTATTTTAATGGCAGAGCCCATTGTCTGGCTGCTTTTTGAAAGAGGGAAATTCACCTCAGCAGAAACCATACAAACAGTCAATGTGCTTCGTATGTATATGATAGGGCTCCTGCCTTTTGGTCTGGCAAAACTCTTTTCACTCTTTCTTTACGCTTCACACCGACACAGGAAAGCAGCAAAGATCGCTGTCTATTCACTTGTCACCTCTGTGACTTTCTCACTGATACTCATGCATCCTATGGGGGCATCAGGACTTGCTTTGGCCGGAAGTATCGGCGGTTGGGTACTATTTGTTTTCACTGTTAAAGAGGTGGGTGTCGACAAGTTCATGATGATCATTCGATCTAAACAATCTATACTCTTTCTCATTATTATGCCGATTTTTACTGGCATTGTTTATTTTGTAAATCAATGGATAACGACACTGATCCGCTGATCTCATTTCATATCATTTAATTGGTACAAAATAAAAACAAAGATATAATACATCTTTAAACACTGCATGAAACGGAGCTGCTTCTTGACAACCGAAAATCAAATGACAATTATTGTTCCTGTCTACAATGAAGTAGAAAGTCTTGAGCGACTTGCAAATGTTCTCAAAGCATATTTGGACCAATCATCAACAAAAAGTGAAATACTTTTTATTGATGACGGTTCAAAGGACGGAAGCCTTGAGAAGATCAAAAAGATCTGTGCAGACCCCGATTTTTCCTATATCCGTTTTAAAAAGAACTGTGGACTCAGCTCTGCTATTAAAGCAGGGATCGACCATTGTCAAACTGCACTTATCGGCTATATAGACGCTGACCTGCAGACCACACCATACGACTTTGACATACTTCTTGAAGAGATCGATACATATGATGCCGTCATTGGTTACCGTGCCAAACGTAAAGATACACTCAGTAAAAAAATACAATCCACTATTGCCAACAGCATTAGACGCTCACTAATAGGAGACGGTATCATCGACACAGGATGTCCTCTCAAAGTCATTAGAACCGATATGGCACAAAAATTACCATTTTTTGACGGAATGCACCGTTTTATCCCGGCACTCATTCTTTTGGAAGAGGGAAAGATAAAACAGACAAAGGTTCAGCACTTTGAACGCGAAGCCGGACAATCCAAATTCAATATTTTCAACCGTTCGATCCGGCCGTTGCAGGATCTTTTCGCCTACCGTTGGATGAAAAACAGATACATCCGATATACCATTGACCACCATAACCTTAAAGTGAGTCAATGAACCAATACAGCACTGGTATCTACCTGGTAGGTTTTGCAGCCCAAATACTTTTTTCTGCAAGACTACTCGTACAATGGATAAAATCTGAAAAAGTCAAGCAGGTACTTACCCCGGAACTTTTTTGGGAATTAAGCCTGGCTGCCTCACTGCTGATGTTCCTTTACGGATGGCTGCGTGATGACTTTGCTATTATGTTAGGTCAAACGATCACCTATTTTATCTATATCCGGAATATACAACTTCAAAACCGTTGGACAAAACTTCCTCTCTTTATCAGACTTTTTCTCTTGATATTCCCAGTGGTTGCTATCTATCACGGTTTTAACAACGGGCAGATAGATACTATCAGGCTGTTCCATAATAGTGAGATTCCGCTATGGCTTCTTCTATGGGGAAGTATGGCTCAGGTCATCTTTACATTCCGCTTTGTCTATCAGTGGCTCTACTCTGAAAAGATCAAAGATTCCCGCCTTCCCTTTGGCTTCTGGCTTTTGAGTCTCATAGGATCTTCCATGATCCTTATTTATGCTGTCATACGTCTGGATCCGGTACTTTTTATCGGGCAAATGTTCGGTTTTTTCATCTATATACGAAATATCATACTTGGATCCAAAAAAAAGGTTGAAAATGAGAGAACATAAAGCAATAATTTTATTCTTACTCCTTGCTGCAATAGCACTTTTGGCCACTGTCGGCAGCTACGGAGTGATTGAAACAAGCGATGCGCGTTATGCAGAAATTGCACGCGAGATGTTCCGCTCAAATGATTGGCTGAATCCCAACCTTCTGGATGTACACCACTATCACAAACCCCCTGTGACCTATCAGATCACAGCTTTAGGATATGAAATATGGGGAATCAATCCTTTTGGCGCCCGCTTTTTTCTTCAAATCAGCATACTGATCCAAATTGTCCTGGTCTACCTGCTTACTTTGCAGTTCATGAACGATAGAAAAACAGCTCTGTGGGCTTCAGTGATCTACTTTACTTTTCCTATTGTACTCATTGCATCACGCAACCTGACAACCGATGCTTTTTTGGCCACCTTCACACTCCTTGCTGTTTATGCCTGGGTACACTTTCGTCAAAAAGGAAAAATGCGATGGCTCTATCTTTTTACCCTTGCGCTTGGATTAGGCTTTCTAACCAAAGGGCCTGTGGTCTTTCTGGCACCTGTCATTTTTGCAATTCTTTATAACCGTATTGAGAAAAATAAACAGCAATGGAATATACATCATTTTATTGCATGGGGGCTATTCCTTGCCATTGCATCCTCATGGTTCATTTATCTTGCTGCGGACAACCCTGCTTTCTGGGACTATTTCATAGGTAAACAGACCGTAGACCGTTTCTCTCACAACGTCTTCAATCGCAGTGAACCGTTTTGGTATTTTATTGTACTTGCACCTTTATTGGGGATGCCTTGGCTTTTTCTCTTTCCATGGTTTTTCAAAAAATCCAATATCACCTTTAAACCTTTAGGCATTGAAAGTGTATTAATACTGAGTGTCGCTATACCTCTGATCTTTTTTTCCATCTCTACGTCAAAACGGGTTCTCTATATTTTGCCGCTCTACCCTTTTCTTGCAGTTGCTACAGCCATTTTCCTGCAAAAATTACCCGAAGCGAACAGTAAAACCGTACTTCATACTATTGGAGGATATGCCTTTCTCCTTTTCACTGCTTTAGCGCTTGCTCCCTGGATCCCGGGAAAAATACACTTTCCACCCTTTCTCACTCTTGTTTCCATCGTGCTGATACTTTTACTACTGTGGATATGGAAAAACACTTTTCTGAACATCAAAAATAAAAGTATTCTGATCTCCTTTATCACAGCTTCCTATTTCCTGCTG
>Ga0256834_1002654_pt1 | contig 11143 bp, 7 predicted proteins | sample 4281140metaG_FD_190536 | JGI IMG/M metagenome (GOLD analysis project Ga0256834, IMG submission 190536) | Hydrothermal vent microbial communities from East Pacific Rise, Pacific Ocean - 4281-140 | ecosystem: Environmental > Aquatic > Marine > Hydrothermal vents | place: Pacific Ocean: East Pacific... | reverse complement strand
GTGAGCATCTTTAAGGGATTTTAAGATGGTAAAGCCATTGTCACCCGGCACATTTACATCAAAAATATAGAGATCAAACTGCCTCTCATATGTGAGATTATACACATCATCACTACGAAAGGCACTGGTAACATGAAAGCCTTCCATCTCTAAATAGGCTTTAAGACTTACATGTAAATTATTATCATCTTCTAAAAGCAGTATAGTCATCATAAAAGGATTATACCTTTTTATGATGACACGTTTGACTTAGCGTCGACCGCCCATGCCGCCACGACCGCCGCGTCCGCCACGACCACTCATACCGCCTTGACTGCTTCCGGACAAAAAGCCGTGACAGTTACGACATTGACGACGCTCAAACGACTCGGTTGCATGGTGCACATTATTTCCTCGCATCGGTCTACCTGTGACTGACCAAGCCGGATGACATTGAAGACAATCATTGACAAGAACTACTCCCATCTCACCGGTCTCTTCAGAGTATTCGGTAAGATGGCAGGTCAAACAGTGATACTCACCTCGTGATACATCACCGGGTGCTACCGTATCATGCCAACCGTAATACAGTCCTTCAATAGGTTTTCCAACTAATGCATGGTGACGATCGGCATTGACCGTTTGTAACACAGGATGCGGTTGTGTTGCATTGTCTCCATGACATAACCGACACTGATCTTCCGTAGGAGCACCGTTGAAAATACTTTTGCCCCGTGCCATTGCATCAGAACTCATTATCAGTATAGAAACTAAAACCACGCTCATTAATGAGAACTGTCGCATCTTTTTTTGAACATTTCCAATCATTTTTGTTCCTTAATATATTGCATTTCAAGTATTAGTTAACACAAAAGAAATACAAGATTGTAATATTTTAAAACAATACATTGTTACTATTACAAATAGAATACATTTTTATAGATCAACGTGATAATTAATACTTGTTTCACGTTTATTATAGCACGAAAATAATAAGAGTATCTTATATAAAAGAAACTTTTTTATGACATATCATCACTTAATATTTTATAACCTAATCCGCTTGAGTTTTCAATTAAATCGGCACCAAGTGCTTGGCGTGTTCTATATACTAGTGAACGTAATGTCTTCTTACACACTTGCTTCTCGTAAACATATTGGGATATCTGTTCAAAAGAGATACTGATATTAACATTTTCACTGAGTATCTTTACCAATCGTAACGCTTTTCTACTGAGCTGTATCTCTTGACCGTTTTTAAACAGTCGCACCAGCTGTCGATTGTAAGTAAATCCATAATTCAACGGAATAATATTTTTTTCATAACCATTGTTTTGCGCCGTATGCTCCTTTATAGAGCTGTTGGCATTGGCCAATGCAATCGTTGCTAAAATTTGTTTTTCCAAATAGGGTTTCATAATGTACCCATCAGCATCAGAAGAAGCAACGTAGTTGATGATATCATTGCTGGAGTATCCCGTAAGAAAAATAATTTTAGTATCTATACATTTTCGGATCTCTAAAGCAGCATCACAACCGCTAATGCTGTCTTTTAGCATAATATCCATCAATATAATTTGAGGTTGTAACTCTTTGGCTTTACTTATCGCGTCAATACCCTTATCGCAACTTCCCACGACATTAAAGCCATGATATTCAAGGAGTCTTTGTAAACACTCCACCACAATCGGTTCATCTTCTACAATTAATATTGTAATCTTTTGCGTCATACCCTAACGTTCCTTTTTAAGCATTATTGTAAACCAAACTAATGTTTACAAATAAGCCCCCTCCTCTTTGATACTGCTGATGATACATGATATTCATATCTTTTAATTATTGCAAATCTAATGTTAGTTCTTTATTAATTGAACACATTGAAATCAATAACAAAATTGAAATTTATAGACGACAATTTTAGTTTGGTTTAATTAAGTTACAGCATTAAGGGGTTTTCAAATCATAAAAAATATAATGAAATACAAACGAAACAATTTAAATGTAAAATATGTCTCGAGGTTTATTGGAGATGCACTATTGACAAATCTTATATTTGATTTGCAATAGTGTACCAAGCCCAGCCTTTATAAGAACTAGGTCAGGTCATTCTGAAAGTTGAAATCTTTAAAAGGAGGTTTATAAATCGTTGAGATCATGTTAGGCCATTGAGCCTAATTGTATATAAAGCGCTTAGTCCGCGTTTATTTAAAAAAGGAGTCTTTTATGTTTGGAAATATAAAAACATCAGTAGCTACATGTAAAGCGGTACTACTGATTATGCTAGCAAGCTTTACGCTAAGTTGGGCTGATGTACCACCACCACCGGTAAATCAGAACCTAGGTATTCCTGATTCTGTCTTTAACAATTTGGAAAAAAGAAATTGTTGGTACTGTCACGCACCACAACGTCTAACTGATGCTGATCGTGCTGAGTTAGGCTGGAACTTTACGCCACCAACAGTAAAACCGGGTGTCATTACGGATCGTCACCATGCTCGTGTGGCTAAGGGAATGATTATGGGTGAAAACACTCAAGCACCTTTTGGCGTACCGGGTGAGAAGTATCAATGTTTAAACTGTCACAAAATTGTTTGGGATGAAGATCAAATGGCTGATGTTGTTGTACAAAACTTCACCAACTGTCTGAACTGTCACATTCAAAAAGAGGGTCAAGCATCGGTTCACCACTTAACAGAACCGGCACAAGCGATGGACTGTAAACACTGTCACGGTGCACGTATCAATAATCCATATGACGGTCACTATATTCCGGAAGGTCGTGTACCAACACAGGTAACACCACGAACTAGCAACGGTAAAGGACCAAATGGTGAAGGTGCTTGTACATTCTGTCATAATGAAGGTGTTGAAGCAACATCTGGAATTTCTGTAAGAACCAATGCAGTGAATCACCACAGTACAGGTATTGGTCAGACTGGTATTACTATCGGTGGTCAACCATCACAACTAGACTGTACATTATGTCATGACCAAGCAGGTTCTGATTGGGCAATTCGTCGTTGTGAAAACTGTCACGGTATTAGCTCTATTCACAATATTCAAGTAGACTCAAATGGTGACGGTGAAGTCACTATTGGTGGTGAAGAGCCATACTTTGGTCATGTCGGTAGTGCTCCAACTGACTGTAACGGTTGTCATGGTGGTTACTTAGCTTCTTCTACATCTATTCCAAATGCTGGACCAATTGTTCCAAGTCTTACAGGACTAAGCAACAATGTTGTAGTTGCAGGTACTACAGCAACAATTACCGTTAGCGGTGAAGCACTTGTGAATACTTTTCAGAGTAGCAGCGGTCTCAAACGTATTGCCTCTAAAATTGTACTAACAGACTTAGACGGCATTGAAACGGAATTAACACCGGAGACAATTACATCTTCTACTATTGAAGTAACACTTCCACCGAACTTAGAGCCGGGAAGCTACTATGTACGTGCAGTTAAAGGTTCTTCGACAAGTAATCCTTCGGAAAGTAATCCGATTAGTCTTGTTGTTAAACCTGCCGTAGTGATTGAATGGGCTGAGTTTTGGGAAGGTAATACACTGACTGTTGAAGGACGTGGATTTGGACAATACATGAAAGCTAAAGAGTCTGGAACCAGTGTTTCTGTTGGCGGAACTGAGTGTAAAGTCACATCATGGACGGATAAGCTTGTTATTGCTGAATGTCCGGAAAAATGTGGTAAACTCGTACTTGAAACAATCTTTGGCGATGCCACTGACAATATGTATGGTGGTTGTGAAACAACTACAGTACCAGACCTTAATCCTACAATAGATACTATTGACAGTGATTATTACTGGGATATTGTAACGATTGACGGTAGTGGTTTCGGTAACGGTGCCAATGCCAGTGTAACCGTAAATGGTGACACATGTAAAGTGACCTCTTGGAGCGATAATAAAATTGTTGCTGAAGAGTGTCCAATTCGTGGTTGTGATACGATGATTGCTATTAGTGATCAAGGAAGTTTCACTAAACTCTTGGATTGTAACTAATAGAAACAAAGCACCCAGAAGCTTTTTTCAATTCAATTCATTACTGTTTGTGGTCTGTTTTCAGACCACAAACTCTTAAGCATATAAAAACTACACATCTCAACATCAATTCAAAAAACTTTCTGCTATAATATACACTCATTAAAACACAAGAACATTATTAAGGTAAAATACATGATGTTAACAACAAAAACAATCTTAAAACGAATCTTTCTTTTATGTGCTTTCATGATGCTTGAAGTCACAGTGCTAGCAGAAAACCCGGTTATCATCGGCTTTCATCAACAACCCGGAAACACAGAAAAAGAACTTATAGAAAATCTTGGAGGTACTATTAAATATACCTATACACTGTTACCTGCAGTTGCTGCAGAGCTTCCTCTAGAAAGTCGCACTATTCTCTTACAGAATCCTTCAGTTCGCTATATTAAAGACGATGAAACGGTAAATGCTATTGATCCCAGTTTTTCAACCACTTCAAAACAGTTATCTACCAAACCGTTTGCAACACAAAGTCTGGCATCAGATATTGAATACCAAAATTCATGGGGTGTAGAACGTATCGGTACTAAAGTAGCCCATGAAAACAATATTACCGGTGAGGGTATTAAAATTGCCATCTTAGATACCGGGATAAACTATAATCATGAAGATCTCGATGCTAACTATCGTGGCGGATATAACTTTGTTTCTAACGGTCGTGGTAATGACGACCCCTTTGATGATAGCTGGAATCAGCATGGTACCAATATAGCCGGTATTATAGCTGCAGAATCCAATGGAGTCGGTGTTATCGGTGTTGCTCCAGAAGCTTCTATTTATGCGGTTAAAGTGCTCGATGGTGGTACCTTTGGCTCACTTAGTGATATACTTGCCGGTATTCAATGGGCCGTTGATAACCATATGGATATTGCTAATATCAGTATCGCCGGAGTTGATTCCGACTTGCTAAAGGCTACTTGTGATGCGGCAGAACAAGCCGGTCTTCTCATTGTTGCTGCTGCCGGTAATACCTATAGTGGTGCCGCTCAGTACCCTGCTTCTTTTGAATCAGTTATTGCCGTAACCGGTACTGATGACAATGATGCCAAAGGCTTTTTTGCTCCCATTGATCCTGTTTTAGAGATTGCGGCACCAGGACTTAACATTTACTCTACAGCACAAGACAATACGTATGCAGAACTAAGCGGTACCTCGCAATCAGCTGCCTTTGTCAGCGGAGCAGCCGCACTCATACTCTCTTACGGTATTGAAGATATAAACAATGATGGCAAAAAAGACAATCGTGATGTCAGACTCAAGCTCCAGACCTCCGTCACCGACCTGGGAAATGTTGGACGCGATGATCACTTTGGATACGGACTATTGAACCTGCGTGATGCTTTTACGGCATCTCATTCCCTATCTATTGATTTAGAAAAAAAGAGCTCTTGGAGTGATAGTATTAAAGAGATCGTCCTTGAGAATACTGCCTATGAAATGAGCATGAAGAACAGTGCACTTAACAGTGTTGTCCTTCTCGTCTATGAAGACAATCACTTCCGTGGTGATCTCACAAAGTTTTACTTTTTTCAAAGTGACAATGATGAAGTTTTACTTCGTCTGGATGCAAGCAATACCACGCTGAATGTCTTTTTCATTCCTCTTGGTACCGTCGGTGCTTCAGCACAAATAACATTTACACCATAAAATTGGAGATTTTAAAAGCATGAAACAAAACAATGAAACCCTCAACAGGTCCTCCCTATCACTTATTCTGTCCGCTCTACTTGTAGCAGGACTCTTTCATGGGTGTGACAATAAGACACAAAGCACATCAGAAACAGAGCCGGTTATACAAAAAGCTACGGAACAAAAAATAGTTGTACAAGAGACTGTCGAACCTGCAACAGCTGCCAAAAAGATAGTAGCCCGTGTTAACGATGTTCCTCTTTATGCTGATAAACTCAATGCATTGGTTCAAAAGCAACTTCATAAAGACAAGCGCTTCAGTACAGTCGGCTCACATCCGGCACAACGCAATCTGATTGAGCAAAAAATACTTAAAAAGATGATTAACGATGAGGTCTTGCGTCAAGCCAGTCTTAAAGAGAGTGTTGCAAATCTTGAAGAGAAAATAGAGAAAGAGCACCAATACATCAAAAACAATTTTGGTAGTGATGAGAAATTAAAACATTATATTGCTTCTATGAAAATGAATGATGCACAATTTATAAACTTTTTAAAAGAGAAAGTTCATCTTAAGGAGTATTTTAAAAAATACGGTCTGGACAATCCTGAGATACCCGAAGCAAAGCTCCAAGCATTTTATGATAACGGCAAAAAGAATTTTAGAAGAGAAGCATTAGTTCAAGTCAGTCAGATTCTTTTACCTTTAGAAAAAGGCAGTGATGCAAAAACTATTCAAGAAACCCTTGATAAAGCCAATGCATTACGGGACAAGCTTCTTCAGGGTGAGGACTTCGCCACTTTAGCACGACAATACTCTCAAAGTCGAGAAGCTAACGAAAGTAACGGTAGTCTCGGCTTTATTAAAAAAGGATATATGCCCTCTTCCTTTGAAACCGTGGCATTCTCTTTGGACAAAGATGAAATCAGTAAGCCGGTTCTCACACAGTTTGGCTACCATATTATTAAAGTTACCGACAAGCTTCCTGAACGTATTGCCCCTTATGAAGAGGTCAAAGAGTTTATTCGTAAATATCTACAAGAGAGAGAGATTGTTCAAAATACTTTAGCACATATCAAAAAGCTTCGCGATAAAGCTGACATCGAGATAATAAGGACTTCGAAAACATCTAATCCATAAGATAGCCTTTATGTTGCGGCTATCTCTTTGATTTAGAATGAAAAAGCTCTCTTATTATCTTAGTAAAGAAGGATTGCATCATGACACAAACGACCAACATACAGCAGTATTCTATTTCCCGTCTGTTACTACTGTTATTCATGTTATCGACACTAGTCTATGCCGCACCGAATGCTTATTTTACACTTATAAATAAGGCAGAGCAATACAACAACAAACTTCAAAGCCCAAGAGGTATAGCATTTGACAGCCATAATAATCTTTATGTGGCAGATACAGACAACCATCGTATCTTGAAATTTATACCCGGCAGTACTAATGCTATTACCATTGCCGGAGGTCATGGTAATGGCAATGCACTGAATCAACTCAATACTCCTTACGACATTGCTATTGACCCTAATGATAATCTTTATGTTTCTGATACCTTTAATCACCGCGTTCTAAAGTTTGCCTCTGGTAGTATGGAAGGTGTTGTTGTAGCCGGAGGTCACGGTCAGGGTAATGCACTGAATCAACTCAATACTCCTTACGGCATTGCCATTGACCATAACGGAGTTCTCTATGTTGCCGATGTTTTCAATACACGTATTCTAAAATTTAGACCTGGAAGTACCGAGGGTATTGTTCTCATTGGTGAAGGCAGTTCTGTATTGGCTGAGAGTCAACTCTATTTTCTAACCGATGTTACCATAGATAGCAACGGAGTACTTTATATAGCCGATACTTTAAATCATCAGATTTTAAAGTTTATACCTGAAAGTACTGAGATACTCACAATAGCCGGCGGTAATGGCAAAGGTTCTGCTGTTAATCAGCTCAATGCTCCAAGAAGTGTTATTCTCGATATAAATAACAACTTATATGTTGCCGACACCCAAAATCATCGTATTCAAAAATTTACTCCTGGAAGTACTAACGGTATTACGGTAGCCGGTGGACACGGTGATGGTTTTGCCATGAATCAACTCTCTAACCCTTATGACCTTACTCACAGAACAGACGGAACACTCTATATTACCGACACTGCAAACCAAAGAGTTCAAAAGTTTTCCCAAGGAGACGCACAAGGTACTACTGTTGCCGGCAGCACTGAGCCTGAAAAAGAAGTTACCCCTTTTAATAGACCCAAAAGTGTTGCTGTTGGAAAAAGTGGCGCTATCTATGTTGCTGACACTTCTAACCACCGTGTCCTAAAATTTACACAAGGAAGTTCAGAAGGAGCAGTTGTAGCCGGTGGCAATGGTCAAGGAGAGGCTTCTAATCAGTTAAATCATCCTTTTGGCATTTTTCTTGATGCCAATGAAAATCTCTATATTGCCGATCGTGATAATCATCGTATTCAAAAGTTTACTCCCAATAGTACAGAAGGTATTACGGTAGCCGGAGGCAACGGTAAAGGTGATGCTCCAGATCAATTACGCTACCCACGCGATATAGTGGTTAATAGCAAAGGCACACTCTATATAGCTGACACTATGAATCAGCGTATTCAAAAATTTCTCAGAGGAAGCCGCCAAGGCATTACCATCGCCGGAAAACTTTATGAGCCCAGCAGTATTGCTCTCAATAACGAGAATAGCCTCTACATCACTACAGGAAATCGTGTGCAAAAACTCTCACTCAACACTTTAGAGATCACAACAGCAGCCGGTACCATTACCCCCGGTTCTAGTGCTAATCAACTTAACAAACCTTTAGGCATTATGGTCGATCAGAAAGGAAATCTTTACGTAGCCGATACCAACAATAATCGTATTCAAAAATTCTCTTCAGGTAGTCGTAGTGGCATTACTATAGCCGGAGGAAACGGGTACGGTTCACAAATGAATCAACTCAATAGCCCTATTGGTATTACCGTTGACAATGCACAAAACCTCTATGTAGCTGATAGTGACAATAATCGTATTCAGCTCTTTCATATTACAGCACCGACATCTCCGGCTCTTATGTTTTATCTCATACAATAATGTGCACTCAAAACGATTCTTGTATCGTTTTGACGCTTCTATTCATATATTACTATTAATTATAGCTTTACAACTTACACAAAAAACACAACTAATGAAAAACATGATATAATAAGTAGCATATTACGGAGTCAAAAATGAAACTTACAATGAACTATCTTGTTTTATCTCTTTTTAGCCTGTTGGCATTAGGCACTACCCAACTTAGTGCCAGCATTATCAATACAAAGCATAATCTTTCCGTCTCAAATACGGCAGGAACCATTAAAGCACAAGCAGAGACAGAGATTTGCGTCTTTTGTCATATTCCGCACCAATCACGCCCTTTGGGAAAACCCCTGTGGAATCGCAGTATGCCCACATCAAACTATACCATGTATGACAGTACCTACCTGCGTCGTTTAGGTTACCCTGAAGCCGCATCTGACCTTGGAACTGCCAATGATACTCCCGGTGCCCTGTCACGTCAATGTCTCAGTTGTCATGACGGTACGGTTGCTGTCGGTTCCGTTTTTAAGCTACGCCGTGAGTATATGAACGGTAATGCTATTGCCATGGCGGGAACTGACGGTGACGGCACTATTCCGACAAGCTCTACAGGTTTTATTGGAACCGATCTCTCAGTTCACCATCCTGTCGGTGTTGAATATAATCCTACCATTACTAAAAATTTCGATATCGGTACACGCTCTTCAGAGCTTAAAGTCGTTCCCGATACTCCTATTAAATTATTTAGTTACGGTGGTAAAAAATATGTAGAATGCTCCTCATGCCATGACCCGCATAAAGACAATAGTAAGTTTTTGCGGGTTGATTCCGGAGGAAATCATGCCCAAAACGTACGCGATACCTGTATGTCCTGTCACGATAAAAGTGGTGGTGACCCCTGGCCGACAACCCACCAAGTTATAGGAATGCCCTATACTGATCCTAATGTCATTAATAAATTCGGTTCTTCTAAACCGAGTGACTTTTTCTGTGTGAATTGTCACACTCCTCACAATGGAGACGGCGACTACCTGTTACGAAAAGTGGAACAGCAAACCTGTTTTCAAGGAGCGGCATCATCTCCGGAACTATCATCATGTCACGGTACCGGTACGGTCGGAGGGGTTGACATTGAGTCGGTATTAAACCGATCGTATGCCCACCCTGTCAATATAACCGATGGTGTTCATACCAACCTTGATGTCTTTTACGGTACCGGCTCTACACGATTTCCTGCCGGAAGTAAAGGAGTCAGTTGGGACGATTCAAAACATGCGGAGTGTATGGATTGCCATAATCCACACCGCCTCGGTAGTAATGCCCATGTACCCAAAGGGCAATGGTACCCTACCACACCGACTAATGCCGTATCTGATATACTTAGAAATGTTACCGGAGTCGAACCCAACTGGACACCTCGAGGTACACAACCTACTGCCTTCACTACGCTGGAATCAGCAGATAAAGAGTACCAAATCTGTCTAAAATGTCATTCATACTGGGGTGTTGGCTCAGCTCCTAATGGGGTTTCAGGGCACTTTTTAATGAATGAAGGTATCTATGCTACCGACCAGGCATGGGAACTTAACCCCAACAACCGCTCCGGTCACCCCGTTGTAATGTCACTTAACAGTAGACCCGGATCTACCGAACCTAAATCACTACAACCTGAGCATTTACGTACGCCATGGAATACGAACCCCGGATTTAATACCATGTACTGCTCCGATTGTCATGGAGCCGATAATGAGCTTGGAGGTGATCCGCGGGGACCACATGGATCCAATATGAAATATATGCTCAAAGGTGAGCGCAACTACTGGCCGGCAAAACCCAGTGGTGAGCTTTATGTAGTTCGAGACATTTTTGAAGGCGGCGATAGCGATCTTTTCTGTGTTAACTGTCATGACTTGACCATACCACAAGTACACCGGTTTAAAGGAGGTCAAGTTGGAGGATTCGAATCTCTCACTGACCCATTAAAAAATACAACTTGTGTCAGTTGCCATGTAGCTGTTCCTCACGGTTCCACCTTATCACGCCTCATCGGTTATGAAAGTTTTCCCGAACCTTACAACTTTGGTGGTAACTCTTTAAAACTTCAAGGTTATGTCAAAACCAATAGTTTTAACCGATTAACCAGTGCATATTCACTCAATGCCGCATGTAGCCGATGCCATGACGGTTCAAAAGGTACTCCACCAATACCTTATGAAGACTTCATTCCCTAGCCATCATCTTAGCAATGGAGCCTATAAAGCTTCTTACGCTCAGATGATCCGGCAATATTAAGCTGTTTGCGATATTTGGCAATGGTGCGACGCACCATCGTAATCTGAAATTTTGCGGTAATGAGTTCTAAAAGTTTCATATCGCTAAG
>Ga0256834_1002653_pt1 | contig 11144 bp, 10 predicted proteins | sample 4281140metaG_FD_190536 | JGI IMG/M metagenome (GOLD analysis project Ga0256834, IMG submission 190536) | Hydrothermal vent microbial communities from East Pacific Rise, Pacific Ocean - 4281-140 | ecosystem: Environmental > Aquatic > Marine > Hydrothermal vents | place: Pacific Ocean: East... | reverse complement strand
GTGTTGCAACCGATTTGGTATCTGTATTATCTAATTCTGTTCTAAAAGTACCAATCCTTATCTCTTTAGGTGTTAATCCTTTAGAGTTATCACATGAGAAAACAAGTAGTAAGCAAAAAACATAAAAATACTTTGTCATTTTGAGGTATTATTTTTAAATTTGAAAAAACAAATTTACTATAATGTCAATAGAATTTAGGATAATTTCGAAAAAAAATATTTTAACCATCATACCTTTATTGCAACAGTTAAATAATAAAACACCAAAAAATTTATTAGAAAAGCGAATCTTAGAAATTGTACATCAAAATTATGAATGTGCAGGTATGTATTTAGATGGTAAGTTAATTGGTATTTGTGGTATTTGGTATATGACCAGACATTATATTGGTAAAAGTTCAGAAATCGATCATGTTATAATCGATTCTAAATTACAAAGTAAAGGTTATGGCAAACAATTTATAAATTGGATTTTAAAACATGTAAAATCAAAAGGAGTAGAAGCATGTGAATTAAACGCTTACATTCCAAATATAAAATCACATGTTTTTTATGAACGTGAAGATTTTAAAAAATATGGTTTTCACTTTTTAAAGGTTTTACGTACGGATAATGAGTTTTATTAAAGAAATTATTTTATATCATACGCCATCAACAAACCAACCATTTTACCATAACTTTTAATGCCTTGTTTTTGGCTATTCGATTTTAAAAACAAATCATAAAAGGCTTTAAATAAAGGTTCAAACGGATTTTCATAACTATTCCAAAAATCACGACTTTGTTGTAGATTGATTTTAACTCCTTTTGGAACTCTAGAAATAAATTCTTTGTATAATTCTTTATCCGATTGATAAATTTCAGATAAACAATAACGTAACGCTATAATATTCCCCGAATAACGTAACAATAAATCTTCGCTATGCATTGCTGCTAAATAACCAATAAAATTTGCTTCACTTTCCTTAGCATAACCTAACTGATGTGCAATTTCATGTGTTGCAATAGCAGGTAATTTATATTTTGGCACTTTATAATTTACTTGCGCCTCATTAGTAAACGGATTTAAATAACCCGAAAACCCCATAAAAGTTAACGGCAAACTAAATAATGATTTTTTAACCTTTTTATTAGTGTATTTAAATTGAGGATATTTTTCGCCTAGTAAAACATAACTATCACTTGCATTTTTAAACAATATCTTTTTATCTAATGGAATAGTAACTGGTAGCGAGTCATTTTTAGTAATTTTAAAATGAATTTCTTGAGTTTTTACAAGTAACTTTTCGGTTAACAAACTTAATTTATCTAAATTATATTTAGGAATAGTTATATGCATACTATTCTGAACTGGTAATCTATAATAATTAAATCCCCAAAATAAATGAAACACAAAATATAGGATGGAAAGCTTTGCAGTAATGCTAAATAGGGCAGAAGGTCCTTTTTTAGATTTGTTTTTTATGAATTTGATAATACTTCTAATCACCCAAATTATGACTATTAAATACAAAATATCACCAACAGAAAATGGCAACCAACCAAATAACATTCTTAAAAAGGAAGATATATATGGATAAATCCCGTTAGAGTAATATTTTTCGATAAATTCAGGGTAATTCGCCAACCATTTTACCAATATAATTTGAAATATTAATAAGAGACTAAGTATTTTATTTTTAGATAATTTCATTGTTCAAAAATAAGAAAACTTTAACAACTTAACTATTATCTACTTAAATGAATTGTCTTAATTTAAGAGTCTAATTCATTTAAGGATTCAAAAAATATAGTTAACGAATTATTACACTTATCAACAGGTTTATTAACAGAGTTTTAAACAATTTTTTGAATAAATTAGTTTTATATTTTCGTTAGCAACTAATAAAAAAACTACATTTGCGCAATGGAAAAATCAAAATCATTTGCAACTAAAAACTCAGGTTTGGGGAAAGTAATTTCTTTTGAAAAAGGAAAATTACCGCCACAAGCTGTTGATTTAGAACAAGCTGTGCTTGGAGCAATGATGATTGATAAAAAAGGAGTCGATGATGTTATTGATATTTTAAAACCCGAAACGTTTTACAAACCTGAACATCAATACATTTACGAGGCAATCTATAATTTATTTAAGGATTCTCAACCAATTGACTTGTTAACAGTATCCGATAGATTAATCAAAGAAGGCAATTTACAAGTTGCTGGCGGTGATTTATATCTAATAAATTTAACACAAAAAGTATCTTCATCTGCACATATTGAATTCCATTCAAGAATAGTTTTACAAAAATTTATTCAACGTAGATTAATTACTATTTCAAACGAAATAATTACAGAAGCTTACGATGAAACCACCGATGTTTTTGATTTATTAGATTCTGCAGAGACCAAATTATTTGAAGTAACACAAGGTAACTTAAATAAAAACTCTGAATCTGCCGAAGGTTTGGTAGAACAAGCATTAAAGAAAATTCAAGATATTTCAAATACCGAAGGAATGAGTGGTTTACCTTCTGGTTTCTCTAAATTAGATCATTTAACTTCTGGTTGGCAACCTTCAGATTTGGTTATTTTAGCTGCTAGACCTGGTATGGGGAAATGTTTAGGTAAAGGAACAAAAATACTACAATTTGATGGTAGTTTTAAAAAAGTAGAAGACGTTGAAGTTGGAGATTTATTAATGGGTGATGATAGTACACCTAGACTTGTTAAATCCATTGCAAGAGGCAAAGAAAAAATGTATTGGATTCGTCAAAATAAAGCGGTAGATTATCGTGTAAACGAAAGTCATATTTTATCTTTAAAAAGAAGTAGAACAGAAGGCAAACATAAAAAAGGCGATATATTAAATATTGCAGTTAAAGAATATTTAACAAAATCAACCAAATTTAAATCAAATTACAAAGGTTATAAAGTTGCAGTAGAATTTGCGTATAATGAAACTACAATTCCACCTTATTTTTTAGGTTTATGGTTAGGCGATGGTCATAGTTATAGTTCAAGAATTACAACTGTAGATGATGAAGTCATTAACTATTTAGAAACTCTCTCTCAAGATTACAAACAAGTTTTACAAGTTTATAAACAAGAAGGCAAAGTAAATAACTACGCTATTACAAAAGGTTATCGAGGCGGAAACATCGCTACTTTTTCTTTACAGTCAGAATTACAAAAACTAGATGTAATACAGAACAAACATGTTCCGCAAAATTTTCTTATCAATTCTAAAGAAAACAGATTACAACTATTAGCAGGTTTGGTCGATTCCGATGGGCATTATGATGATAAGGCAAATTGTTATGAAATTGTTCAGAAAAATAAAAAATTAGCAGAACAAATAAAATTTCTATGTGATTCTTTAGGTTATAGAACATCTTTTAGAAAAAAGAAAGCTTCTATTAAAGAAATAAATTTTGAATGCGAAGTTTATAGAGTTCGTTTTTATGGTAATATTAACGAAATACCTGTTAAAATTGAAAGAAAAAAAGCAAGAGAACGTATTTCGGTAGTAGATTGGAAAGTAACAGGCATTAATGTAGAATATGATAAGGTTGATGATTATTACGGGTTTGAAATAGACCAAAACAGACTCTTTTTACTAGAAGATATGACGGTTACTCATAATACCGCTTTTGTGATGTCCATGGCAAAAAATATGGCCATAGATTTTGACATACCTGTAGCAATATTCTCATTAGAGATGTCTTCGGTACAATTAATTACCAGAATGATTTCTAGTGCAACTGGTATTTCATCAGGTAAACTTAAAAAAGGGGATTTAGAACCTCATGAATGGGAACAATTAAACGTAAAAGTAAAAAAATTATCTGCTGCGCCTATTTTTATTGATGATACACCTTCGCTTTCTATATTCGATTTACGTGCTAAAGCAAGACGTTTAGCATCACAACATGGTGTTAAAATTGTAATTGTGGATTATTTACAATTAATGACTGCAGGAAGTAAAAATAGCGGAAATCGAGAGCAAGAAATCTCTATGATTTCAAGAAATTTAAAAGCTTTAGCAAAAGAACTAGAAATACCAGTAATTGCTTTATCACAATTATCACGTGCCGTGGAAACGCGTGGCGGATCTAAAAGACCTCTTTTGTCTGATTTACGTGAATCTGGTGCAATTGAGCAAGATGCAGATATCGTTTCGTTTATTTATAGACCTGAATATTATGGTAATACCGAATGGGATGACGAAGAGCATACACCATGTGAAGGTCAAGCCGAATTAATTATTGCTAAACATCGTAATGGTGGTTTAGAAAATATACGACTTAAATTTACTGGTTATTTAGCACAATTCTCCGATTTGGAAGATACTAGTTTTGGTAGTGAATTTTCCTCTAAAATGAATACCGATTTAGATGTGAATACCTTACCAAGCGCCGAAGATGCTTTTGGTGATAGTGATGTGCCTTTTTAATAGAGATATTTTATTGAGTAATAAAATTAATTCTTTAATATAGATATCACTTTTCTTAATTTTCACTTTTTTTATTCTAACTTTACAACTTTGTATATATGTCATGTTGACTTTGTTAGTTTTTTAGGATGCATAGAAAACCAACACAAAAAAAAAGCAATTTTCTTACCAACGCTCAGTCAAATAATTGCAACAAAAAATGTAAATTTGACACTTAACAGAAACGAAATTAAATGTTTGAACAAAGTTTTAAAAATATAGACGACATACTACATAAAGATGCAGGTTGTGGGAGCGAATTAGATTATGTAGAACAAACCTCTTGGGTTTTGTTTTTAAAATACTTAGACGATTTAGAGAAAGACAAAGAAAATGCCGCAGTTTTATCTGGAAAAAAATATACCAGAATAATTGAACAAAAATACAAATGGACAACTTGGGCTGCACCAAAATTGGAAGATGGAAAAATTGACCACAACGCACTAACAGGAGACGATTTATTAGATTTTGTAAACCAAGAACTGTTTCCATATCTCAAAAAATTTAAGCAAGATGCAGTAAGTGCCAACACTATAGAATACAAAATTGGCGAAATATTTAGCGAACTAAAAAACCGAATACAAAGTGGTTATAATTTACGTGAAGTAGTAAGCCTAATTGACCAACTACGTTTTAGAACTCACGCAGAACAACTCGAAATGAGTCATTTGTATGAAGGCAAAATTAAAAATATGGGTAATGCAGGCAGAAATGGTGGCGAATATTACACACCAAGACCGCTTATTAAAACCATTGTAAAAGTAGTAGCACCCAAAATTGGCGAAACCATTTATGATGGTGCAGTTGGTAGTGCAGGTTTCTTGGTAGAGGCCTTTGATTACCTTAAAAACACCAAAAAACTATCTACCAAAGACGTAGAAACCCTACAAAAGAAAACCTTTTACGGAAAAGAAAAAAAATCATTGGCGTATATTATTGGTATTATGAATATGATATTACATGGCGTGGAAGCACCAAATATTATTCATACAAATACACTTGCCGAAAACTTGGCAGACATACAAGAAAAAGACCGTTATAATGTAGTATTGGCAAACCCACCTTTTGGAGGGAAAGAACGTGCAGAAGTACAGCAAAATTTCCCAATAAAAACAGGCGAAACAGCCAGTTTGTTTTTACAACATTTTATAAAAATATTAAAAGCAGGCGGAAAAGCAGGTGTTGTAATTAAAAACACATTTTTAAGCAATACCGATAATGCTTCTATTGCTTTGCGTAAAGAATTATTGACCAATTGTAATTTACATACAGTTTTAGATTTACCAGGCGGAACATTTACAGGAGCAGGTGTAAAAACAGTTGTATTGTTTTTTACAAAAGGAGCACCAACCAAAAAAGTATGGTTTTACCAACTTAATTTAGATAGAAACTTAGGGAAAACAAACCCATTAAACGAACGTGATCTAGCAGAATTTGTAGCATTACAAAAAACAAAAGCCGAAAGCGAAAATTCTTGGTCCATAAATCTAAAAGACATAGACAAGAACACTTTTGACCTATCTGCCAAAAACCCAAATACACCAGAAGAAGCACCATTACGCCAACCCAATGAAATTTTGGAAAATATGGCTCAATTAGATAAAGAAAGTAGCGAGATTTTAAAAACTATAAAAGACTTGCTATGAGAAAAAAGAATAAAACAATAGATGTTCAAGGAATTTCTGTAACTATAAATACAAAAGACACAAAAGAATATATTTGTATAACAGATATTGCAAAATACAAAAATCCAAATGCACCAAGAGATATTATCAAAAATTGGATGCGTAACAAAAATACTATTGCATTATTAGGCTTGTGGGAACGCTTAAATAATATTGATTTTAAACAGGTCGAATTCGACCTGTTTAAAAATGAAGCAGGTTTTAATCATTTTGTACTTTCACCTAAAAAGTGGATAGAAAAAACAAACGCAATAGGCTTAATTTCTAAATCTGGTAGATATGGTGGTACGTATGCACACAAAGATATTGCACTTGAATTTGCATCTTGGGTATCGGTAGAGTTTAAATTCTATATGATTAAAGAATTTCAACGATTAAAAGAACAAGAAACAAAATCTTTAGATTGGGATATAAAAAGAAGCCTTACCAAACTAAATTACCGCATACATACCGATGCTATTAAACAAAACCTAATTCCTGCAAGTTTGAGCAAACAACAAATTGCCATAGTATATGCCACAGAAGCAGATGTGCTCAATATGGCACTATACGGAAAAACAGCCAAACAATGGCGAGAAGAAAACCCCAGTAAAAAAGGCAATATTAGAGATTACAGCAATGTAACCCAATTGGTTTGTTTGTCAAATTTAGAAAACCTAAATGCACATTTTATTAAAGAAAAATTAGCACAATCCGATAGGTTATTAAAATTGAATCAAATTGCTATTGAACAAATGAGACTGCTTACTACTGATAATTCTAATTCTTTACTAAAAAACTAAATATGAAAGAAGGTTGGGAAATAAAAAAGTTGGGTGATGTTTGTGATAAAATTTTTGCAGGTGGTGATAAACCTAAGAATTATTCTAAATTCAAAACGGATGAATTTAAAATTCCAATTTTTGCAAACGGCGAAAAAAATAAAGGATTATATGGTTTTACCGATTTTGCAAAAGTAACTAAACCAAGTATTACTATTTCTGCAAGAGGAACGATTGGATATTCTAAAATTAGAAAAGAACCTTTTACACCAATTGTAAGGTTGATAGTTCTTAATCCTAACGAAACGGACGTTAAAATTGAATTTTTGAAATATGTTGTATCTCATATGGATTTTAAAAATACAGGTTCTTCAATACCTCAATTAACTGTTCCAATGGTTAAGGATTATACCTTTCCACTTCCGCCACTAAAAGAACAACAACAAATAGTAGTCATTTTAGACAAAGCATTTACTGCCATAGACAAAGCAAAAGCCAATGCAGAACAAAACCTACTAAACGCAAAACAACTTTTTGAAAGTTATTTGCAAAATGTTTTTACTAATAAAAGTGAGGATTGGGAAGAGAAAAGGTTTGATGAAATTTGTGTTTTGCAAAGGGGATTTGATTTACCTACAAGATTAAGAGAAGAAGGGGAATATCCACTTGTGAGTTCAAATGGTATTACTGATTATGTGAATATCTGGAAAGTAAAATCACCAGGTGTTTCAACAGGTCGCTCAGGTACAATTGGAAAAGTACATTTTATTGAAAAAGATTATTTTCCATTAAACACTTCTCTATACATAAAAGAATTTTACGGAAATGATGAAAAGTGTATCTTTTATTTTTTAAAACAATTTGATTTATCAAGATTTCAATCTGGTGCAGGAGTTCCAACATTAAATAGGAATAATGTGCATAGCATAAAAGTGTTTTTTCCAAAATCAATCCAAGAACAACAAAAAATAGTCAAAAAATTAGATGCTTTACAAACCCAAACCAAAAAGTTAGAAATCCTTTATCAGCAAAAAATAGCAGATTTGGAAGAGTTAAAAAAGTCTGTATTGCAAAAGGCATTTAGTGGAGAATTAACTCAAAAAGAATTGGTATGAATGAAAAGCAATTAATAGAATTGGTAACTGAGTTGGTAAAACAACCACACGAAAGCGAATGGGTAGAGTTTAAACTTAATTTTCATTCCCCAAACGAAATTGGTGAGCGTATATCTGCTTTATCAAACGGTGCTTGTATTCAAAATAAAAAGGTTGCCTATTTGGTTTTTGGTGTAGAAGACAAAACACATGTTATAAAAGGAACAACATTTAAAGCCAAATCACAAAAAAAAGGGAAAGAAGAATTAGAGCATTGGTTGGCACAACGATTAGACCCAAGAATTGATTTTTCTATTTATGAATTTGATTATGAACCCAATAAACATATTTCTATTTTTGTTATTCCTGCTACTAAAAACAGACCTGTTGAGTTTATGCATCAATCCTACATACGTGTAGGAAGTATTACGAGAAAATTAAACGATTTTCCAGAGAAACAAGCCAAAATATGGAAAAAAGACACTTTAGCATTTGAAAAAGATATAGCAAAAGATAATCTTTTAGCCTCTGATATTGTTAAATATTTAAGTACCGAAACGTATTTTGATTTAATGAAACTACCTTATCCATCAACACAACAAGGTGTTATTGATAAACTGATGGAAGAAGGCATAATAAAAAACAATAAAGGACTTGCTATTACTAATTTAGGTGCATTACTTTTTGGAAAAGATTTGAATGTATTTGAAAATTTAAAAAGAAAATCAGTTAGAGTAATTGTATATAAAGGGAAAAACAAGGTAGAAACCGAAAGAGAACAAATAGGTGTAAGAGGTTATGCAGTTGGATTTATAGGTTTAATAGATTGGATTAACAGTCAGTTACCTGCTAATGAAGAAATTGGCAAAGCATTACGTAATGATGCAAGAATGTATCCGAAAATAGCCATAAGAGAACTGGTTGCTAATGCACTTATTCATCAAGATTTAACGGTAAAAGGTTTTCCTATGATTGAAATTTTTTCAGATAGAGTTGAGATATCAAATTCAGGCATACCATTAGTAAGGCCAGATAGGTTTTATTGATGCTTATATATCACGTAATGATAAATTAGCAGATATAATGAGACGAATGGGTTTTTGCGAAGAAAAAGGAAGTGGAATGGATAAAGTGATTTTTTATAATGAAATATATCAACTGCCACCCATAAATATTATCGTTGATGAAAATAGAACACGACTAACAATTTATAGTTACAAAACTTTAAACAAGTTAGATAAAAAAGAAAAAATTAGAGCCTGTTACCAACACGCTTGTTTAAAATATGTATCTAACGAAAAAATGACAAATAAATCTTTAAGAGATAGATTAAAAATAGAAGATAGAAACTATTCAACAGCATCAAGAATAATTAGAGATGCACTAGTTGAAGGTGTAATAAAAGAAGATAATCCTGAAAATAAATCAAGAAAATATGCAAGTTATTTACCATTTTGGGCATAAAATCTTATGTGATGCTTATGTGACAGTAACAGATATCTAAAATCGTAACTTGTTGATTTTCAACAATATCTTATGTGATTCTTATGTGATGATATCTAAAAAAATAATTTACTATGAACGAAAAAGGAAACATCTTAATCTATCAAAATAATGAAGGCAACATAAAGATAGATGTGCAGTTACAAGAAGATACCGTTTGGTTAACGCAAGAGCAAATGGCATTGTTGTTTGGTAAAGCAAAATCTACAATTAACGAGCATATAAAAAATATATACAAAGAAAATGAATTGGTAGAAGCAGTAACAATGCACAAATTCGGAAATTCCGAATTTCAGCAAAAAGCACCAAATTTCTACAATCTTGACGTAATAATATCAGTAGGTTACAGAGTAAAATCACAACAAGGTACACAGTTCCGTATTTGGGCTACCAGCAGATTAAAAGAGCATATTATAAAAGGATTTACCTTAAATGATGATCGTTTTAAGTCTGGTAATTCAATGAATTATTTTAACGAGTTACAAGGTCGTATTCGTGAAATCCGTCTTTCTGAACGGTTTTTTTATCAGAAAATAAAAGATATTTATACCACAAGTATCGATTACAATGCAAAAGATAAAAACACCATTTTGTTTTTCAAAACCATACAAAACAAGTTGCTTTGGGCAATAAGCAGTCAAACAGCAGCCGAATTGGTTTATAGAAGAACAGATGCAACATTGCCATTAGTAGGAATGCAATCGTTTGATAAAAAGAAAAACAATACGGTAACCAAAGCAGATGTTTCTGTTGCAAAAAATTACCTCAATGAAGATGAAATAAAACTATTGGGTTTATTGGTAGAACAGTTTCTTGCTTTTGCCGAAACAATGGCTCAACAGCAAATGCCAATGTATATGAAAGATTGGTTAGAACGTTTAGACGGTATTTTACAATTAAACGGAAGAGAATTATTAACAGATGCAGGAAAAATAAGTCATAAAATGGCTTTAGAAAAGTCAAATATTGAATATCAAACCTATAAAAAGGAGTTAAAAAAAGATCAAAAAGAACAAAGTTTAAAAGAATTAGAAAGTGATATTAAAAAGTTAAAAAAAATAAGTTCTTGATTGGGTTTTGATTTTAAAGGCAAAGTTATTAATACTTATTACGTAAATAGTTGATAAATATGGTGATGTCGAAAATAAAAGTTCTTGATTGGGTTTTTATTTGAATTGAAAATGGAGCGTTAAAAATTGAAAATGAATAAAACCGAACTGTTCGGAGATTCCGACAAGTTCGATTAGAAATTAAAAAATGAAATACAATCCAAAAATACACAACCGCAGATCAATCCGATTAAAAGGATATGATTATTCGCAAGAGGGATTATATTTTATAACCATTTGTTGTCAAAACAGAGAACATTTTTTCGGAAAAATAACAAATAACGAAATGATTTTAAATGACGCAGGAAAAATGATAAAACAAGAATGGTTGGCGATATCACAAAGATTTAAAAACATAGAATTAGAAGAATATATAATAATGCCCAACCATTTTCACGCCATATTGAATATCGTAGGGGCGACCCTTGTGGTCGACCCAATAAAAGAAAAAGTGGTCAACCCAATAAAAGAAAAAGTGGTCGACCCAATAAAAGAAAAAGTGGTCGACCCAATAAAAG
>Ga0256834_1002652_pt1 | contig 11145 bp, 12 predicted proteins | sample 4281140metaG_FD_190536 | JGI IMG/M metagenome (GOLD analysis project Ga0256834, IMG submission 190536) | Hydrothermal vent microbial communities from East Pacific Rise, Pacific Ocean - 4281-140 | ecosystem: Environmental > Aquatic > Marine > Hydrothermal vents | place: Pacific Ocean: East... | reverse complement strand
GATTCCAGGGCCAAGAGGTTTAGGGATAGTGGCCGGAAAGGTGGCGAAGAAAGTCTTGGAATTGGCAGGAGTTAGGGACGTTTGGACGTTCACGAGAGGGCAGACTAAGACGACTATAAACTTCGCAAAAGCGACTTATGAGGCATTGAAGCAGACGATGTTCGTTAAGAGGTGATGAAGGTGACGATTTTTGCGGTGGTTAGAGTCAGAGGGACGGTGGGAGTTCACAGGAAAATCAGGGACACGTTAAAGATGCTCAGGCTACACAAGCGCTACCATTGTGTGGTCATACCCGACACTCCCTCATACAGAGGTATGCTTCAGGTGGTAAAGGACTATGTTGCCTTCGGAGAGGTAGATGCGGAAACCCTCGCGATGCTTCTCAGAAACAGAGGAAGGTTAGTTGGAGACAAGCCTCTTACGGATGAATATGTGAAGGAAAAAACGGGATACAGCTCCATAGAGGAGTTTGCCAAAGCTGTCGTCGAGGGAAAGGCAAGTCTGAAGGATTTGCCAGACTTAAAGCCTGTCTTTAGATTGCATCCACCGAGGGGAGGACTTAAAAACATAAAGTGGCACTATCCGAGGGGGAGTTTGGGCTATCACGGTAAGGACATCAACAAACTCCTATACAAGATGAGGTGATCGGAATGCCGAAGAAGAAGGTTAAGAAGTTCAGGGGATCGAGAACACATGGAAAGGGTAGGAACAGGAGAAACAGAGGAGCGGGATGTAGGGGTGGAAGGGGTAACGCGGGAGTTCACAAGCACAAGTACCTGAGATTCATAAAGCTCGCGAAGCTTGGACTCTATCAGTTCGGAAAATATGGATTTACAAGACCTAAAGTCGTTCAGCAGGAGTACAGGTCGGAGAACTTCCATAAGAAGACTTTGAGGAAGCTTAAGGGAGAAGGTAAGCTCGACGATTACACGTACAAGTTCCTCTACTCCCGTCCAGAGATAAATGTCTCCGACTTAGACGAGATAGTCGACAGGCTCGTGGAACTTGGACTGGCAACGAAGGATGGGGAGATGTATTCCGTCGATCTCACGGCCTTGGGCTACACTAAATTGCTCGGGAGAGGGATCATAACGAAGCCGATAGAGGTAAAGGTTCAGTCTGCAACGCAAACAGCCATTCAGAAGGTTGAGGAGGCGGGAGGTAAGGTGATATTGGAGGCGTGATCATGGATGTGGATAGTTTATTGAGAAAACTTCAGCCTTATTTTGAGAGAATTCCCGCAGTCGATAGGCCAAAAAAGCACGTTCCGTTTAAGGAGAAATTCGCTTGGACGGTAGGTATCCTCCTTTTATATTTCATGCTTACGAATGTTCCCGTTTTTGGCCTTTCTCCCCATTCTATCGATATATTCGCTCAGTATAGAGCGTTTTTTGCTGGTGCAGCTGGTTCGATATTGGCTTTGGGTATCGGGCCAATAGTCACCGCTTCGATCATCCTCCAGCTCCTTGTCGGAGCGGGAATAATAGGTTTAGATCTTACCAATCCGGAAGATCAGGCCGCCTACGAGGACTTCCAGAGGTTCTTGGTATTCGTCATGATAGCTCTCGAGGCGGCTCCGCAGATCTTAGGTGGATTTCTACAGCCCAACGTCGATGTGGCTCACAAGCTCGGAGTTCCTGTGAGCTTCATATCATTTTTGATATTCCTCCAATTGTTCATAGGTGGAGTATTAATAGTGTACATGGATGAAGTTGTTTCCAAGTGGGGTATAGGGAGTGGAGTCAGTCTATTCATCCTAGCAAGTATATCTCAGGCTATAATAATCGGCTTGTTTAACTGGGTTCCGCCTAAAGGAAAGGGGATGCCACCCGGAGTGTTCCCGAGATTGTTCTACATATTCACGCATTATCCGATCAGCTACCTGCTATCCCTCAACGGACTAGCCTTCTTATTCATACAGGGTGGAATACTCGCATTAATAACGACGATTATAATAATACTATTAGTAGTATTCGCTGAAGGAACGAGGGTAGAGATTCCCTTGGCCCACACCCTCGCAAGGGGTGCGAGGGGTAGATTCCCGATAAAGCTGATCTACGCCAACGTTCTGCCGATGATATTCGTGAGGGCGTTGCAGGCGAACATAATAATATTGGGACTAATACTCTACCAGCACGGGATAACGTTCTTAGGCGAATACGCACCAGGCACGGCAAAGCCCATCTCGGGTCTTATGTATTTACTCTCTCCAGTTAGAAGCCCGTACGACTGGGTTCCGGCTTTGGTCAAGAACCCAGCAGTGAATCCCTATGCACCGTACTTTGCCAACATGCCGGACTGGATGATATACCTCCATCTCCTCGTCGATGCGACAATATTGATAGTCGGTGGTATACTCTTCGCCATCTTCTGGGTCGAGACATCGGGGATGGATGCAAAGACCGTTGCAGAGCAGATAGCAAAGTCCGGATTGCAGATACCGGGATTCAGGAAGAACCCGAAGATCCTCGAGAAGGTGCTCAGCAGGTACATACCTAAGGTGACGGTGATAGGTGGTGCTGCCATAGGCGTGCTGACGCTCATAGCGAACATGCTCGGAACTGTCGGTAGAGTTAGTGGAACGGGGTTGTTGCTTGCCGTCAGCATCGCTTACATGACCTATGAGGAGCTTACGAGGGAGCAGTTGACCGAGATGCATCCGATGCTCAGAAAGTTCTTGGGAGAGGAGTGATATGAAGGATCTAATTCAAAGATTTTTCATGGTACTCGGTGCGATGTTCTTCATAGGAATATTCTTTCCTCAATTTAGAATTCAGTTGGCAGAGGCCGTATCTCCCATCCTCGATCCCCTCCTTGTTCTTCCTATCCATATAGTAATACTGATACTCGCAATCTTCACCGCCGCGTATTCGACGCTCATTCAGAAGTTTACAGTAGACTACGAAAGAATGAAAGAAATTCAGAAAAGAGTGATGGAGTATCAGAAGAAGTACATGAAGGCTATGAAGGAGAACAATCAGTACGTGCTAAAACAGCTCGAACAGCAGAAGAACGAGATCAGCTCACTTCAGGCGGAATTGATGAGCATGAACTTCAGGTCGATGTTCTACACGGTAGTCGTAACCATACCCATCTGGGTCTGGCTCTGGTACAGAATATACAACGTCGCTCAGAGCGGATATCACGGCTTCTACAGTGGGGTCAGCAAGTTCGTGGTTACCGTTCCATTTCAGGGATTAATACATGTCAGCGATAGGGTTTTAATCATACCTTGGTGGTTCTTCTGGTATCTCATCTGTTCGATACTCGTTGGGCAGATACTGAGAAGGGTGCTCAGGCTGGGATGGTAATGAAGGTGACTATATCTGGGCCTCCAGGTAGTGGGACGACGACAGTTGCGAAGCTCTTGGCGGAAAGGTTGGGATTCAAGTTGATCTCGGCCGGAGAGATATTCAGGAAGCTTGCTGCGGATAAGGGGATGACCTTAGAGGAGTTTAGCAAGTACGCAGAATCGAATCCAGACATAGACTTCTACATCGACAAGCTTCAGAAGGAGATGGCGGAAAAGGAGGATAACGTAGTGGTCGAAGGTAGGCTTTCGGGATGGATGGTTAAAGATGCGTTTAAGGTATGGATATACGCGAGACCAGAGGTTAGGTACAAAAGGATAGCGAAGAGGGAAGGTAAGGATCTCGCGAGGGTGAGAAACGAAACGAAAAGAAGGGAGGAACTTGAGAAGAGAAGATACAAGAAGTTCTACAGCATAGACCTCGACGACATAAGCGTATACCACTTAGCGATAAATTCGGAACACTTCGAACCTGAGGAGATCGTGGATATCATTCTGAAGGCTCTCGAATTTTACTGAGTTCGTAGAGTTTTTTGTAAATTTTAGCCCTTTCTACATCACCCAACGCCCAAGCGAACTCCATGGCGTTCTTAAAATCTCCTCTGCTCTCGTAAAAGAGCACGCCTCTCTTCAGTATCTCCCTCCTAACCACCTCATCCCCAACCATCTGGCAGACGTACAGGGCACTCCTAAACCTGCCTTTTCGAATCAGATCCCTTACGGCCACCATGGCAACTTCGTAGGCTCTCTCGTATTCGTCCGCGTAGAGCAACATCTCCACCTCATCGAACAAAGATAGCTCGTACTCAGACAGCTCGTTACCCTCCAAAATGGGAGGTTCTGGCTCTATATCGACTTCAAATCCCGCATTTCTGAGTATCCAAGCTGCCCTCCTCCTGCCCTCTTCGGTTAACAACTTATCGAGCATGTTTGGATTTGAATAAAAATATTCTTAACTCTTTTCGACCAAAATCTTGCTAATGTTCGATTTCGTCAGGAGGTTCATAGAAGGCAGAAAGCGAAAGAAGAGAGTCAAGAAGATAGAGAGAGTTCTTGGAGGCGTTGACGATGATCTAATAAGAAGGCTAAGCGAACTTTAACAGATACTCCACGACGCTCTCGAAGACGAGCTTTCCATCCCTATCAAAGATCCTCTCTGGATGGGGCATGAGCCCAAAGACGTTGCCCCTAACGTTGCATATCCCCGCTATGTTGTATATCGAGCCGTTGGGATTCCAAGGATAGCCCGCATAGTTCCCATCTTCATCAACATATCTGAAGACAATCTGATCGTTCTCTATGAGCCTGCTCAGGTACTCCTCCTCTTTCCCCTTGGGGAATATGACCCTCCCCTCCGCATGAGCCACGGGGAACATCACAACCCTACCCTTTTCTATCTTCCTCGTGAACACGCACTTGCCGCTATTTTCGTGTTTGAGCAACGTGGGTCTGCATTCGAACCTGTTAGACTCGTTTATGCCCAACGCCATCTCCGGCCTATCTGCAAGAGGTCTATCCTCATCGAAACCTGGCAGAGCCCCGAGCTCTACCAACACCTGAAATCCGTTGCAAATCCCCAAGACCGGATAGCCCTCCCTTATGAACTCCTCCAAATCCCTTCTGAGCACACTCTTCACCCTTGCGGAGAATATCGCCCCCGCCCTGACGTAATCTCCAGCGGAAAAACCGCCGGGGAAAACTATGCATTGATAATCGAAGAGGCTCCTCTGCTCCTCGTCCCTAATCATGTCGCTGTAGAACTGCTTGAGATGCACGGCTTCAGCATGAACTCCCAAATTTCTGAAGGCTCTGACGGTCTCATCCTCGCAGTTTGTGCCTTCGATTCTCAAAACCGCAACTCTGATGTCTTCCATACGCTCATCGATCGACGGCATTGTTAAAAAGCTTTGTCGAACATAACGAATAATGTATAATTTACATTAAATGGTCAGAAAATTTATATCGTTTCAAGTTAAAACGTACATATGTCTTCGCGTATATCGTTCCCGCTGGTGGTCATGCTCGTGTTGTTGGCCATAAGCGTGGCGTCCGCACAGGAGTTGATCAAGCCCGTGCCCGTAGGAGGCGTGATATCCTACAAGATACCTTTTAACCTAACGAGGCTCATAATAGAGCCTAAGTTCAAGTACGTCAGGCTGAAACCCGGCGAAAGCACGAGCTTTACAGTTAAGATAAAGAATCCGAACGATAAGGACGTAACGATAGATCCGAAGGTTGTGATACCGCCATATTCGGAGATGGACAAGAGCTGGGTGAGGATAGACAAGAGTAGATTCGTGCTCAAATCTAAGGGGAATGCGACTCTAACTATCACCGTATCCGTGCCTAAGAATGCAGAGAAGGGATTCTACTCCTGCGAGATAGCTTTCACGAACGATACCTTGCCCTACCCAGCGGAAACGCCAAGGTTCGTTAACGTCCTCCATCTGTCCGTTCAGGTCTGGATACCTCCAAGCGTGAGGATATACCCTACGAGCGTATTCAAGTACGTAGAGGCTGGGAGAAACTACATCTTCAACATTACGGTCGAGAACATTGCGGACAGGTCCTTCACCCTCAATCCGAAGCTAACTCAGGCTGAATACTACGGCCCGAACGTCAACTACCTGACTAAGGACATGGTCAGCATAGACGCACCATCGACGATCCCGCCCCACTCGAAGGTGACTGTCAGGATACATGTTAGGATCCCTCCAACGGCCAAGGGCACTCTTAGGGGATACGTCGACTTGGGAATAAACGATCCCGGATTGGAAGACTGGGCGAAGAGAGTTAGTATAAGCCTTATCGTCTTCGAAAGACCAACGGAGCCCTTCGTCAGGATCATCAGGGTAGAGAACGCGAGCGTGCTGAAGGTCGAGGTTAGCACGGGGCTAAGCCAATTCATTCCATACGTTCCGGTGCCTTACGGAAGCCCCTTCTCATCGAACGCTGACGTCAGCGTTAGGCTGATCTCACCGCACGGAGAGGTTAAGGTGAGGCCAAAGGTTTTGGAGAGGTTCGTCGTAACGCTGGGCACATACGGGCCACCTTGGGAGAGCACCAAGGGGTTGTACAAGGTAATGAGCGTCGGCAAGACCTACACCTACATCGTTGAGAATCCCGAAAACGGTGTGTGGAGGATAGAGATCATGCCGAAGAATTGCTTCATGTTCAACGTAGAGGTGGAGATCGAATGAGATGGCAGATCCTCATCTCTCTCCTATTTTTGGGCTGTTTGAGCCACACAACTCATACGAATCTCACGGAGCTCGTGAAGGCAAATCTCTACCCTTTCGACGGCTATTCGTACGATAACGTGAGCGTTAAGGTTATGGGTGATCTCGTTTACGTCAAGGCTAGATGTTCAAAGCTCGATGGCGTAGACGAATATCTCTTCATGAACGACAACGGAACGCTCATATTGAAATCTTACTGCTTGGAAGCTCTGCCCCAAGCACTGAAGGACGAGCTGATAGAAATAGCACTATCCAACGAGACTATAGCTAAGAACGCCGAGGGCGTAGTCACAGTTAGGAGAATACTCCCCCAAACCTCGGCGAAGTTCTATGCGCCTAAGGAGCTCTTCAGCGTCACTTGGCATGGGAACAGTATCGTTTCAGCACTGATAGATTTAGATAAGGGGAAGGTTGTGAGGGTCTACGTATCACCATCCCGTAAACCTTACCAAGCCGTTTCTCCAAGCTTCGTCGATTTCGTGCAGAGGTAAGCTAAGAATCCCTTTGACCTTCAGCTCGTCCCCCTCCACCGCTCCTATGCGATATGCCGGAACTCCCCTATCCCTCATGAAGGCGACGAACTCTCCCGCATCCTCAACTTCGACGAGCCACCTCGTGTTCGACTCCGAAAACAGCTTCACATAGCACTCTCCATCGAGATCCCTCAAATCGACGACACACCCAACACCACCGCCTATGCACATCTCAGCCAAAGCAACGGCCAGCCCGCCTTCCGCAAGATCGTGGCAGGCGTAAACCCTAAAGTTCTTGAAGGCTTCGAGCATCGCGTTGGCGTACTTCTTCAACCTCCTCGGAGTGGTTTTCGGCACTATCGTACTTCTTTGCCCAGTTATCTCGCAGTATAAGCTACCTCCGAATTCCTTCATCGTCTCTCCTATGAGCACGATCTCCCCCTTGCCCTTGAAGTTCGACGTTATGGCCTTCCGGACGTCCTCCACTATGCCTATTCCCATGAGCGTCGGAGTGGGAGCTACAGCTGAATGGGGCGTTTCGTTGTAGAAGCTGACGTTACCGCTTACACATGGCAATCCAAACCCCTTGGCCATCCATCCCAAAGCCCTAACGCACTCCACGAATTCACCCATCCTCTCGGGCTTTTCGGGATTTCCGAAGTTCAGGCAATCCGCAAAGCTGTGAGGGACTGCGTTAACTGCTACAAGATTTCTCACCATCTCGTCGAAGGATGATGCCGTACCCCAAAAGGGGTCTATCTTCGTCATCCAAGGGTTGACGTCCGCGGTAATGGCTATACCCCTCCAAGAATCCGTAGGCTTCATTACCGCACAATCCCCATGTCCCTCCCTGTTCATCCTGCCTTGAAGTGGCTTTAGGATCGTGCAAGCTCTCACTTCATGATCGTACTGTCTTATCACCCACTCCCTACTCGCCACGTTGGGATGGGAAAGCATCCTCAAAAGCACATTCGCATAATCCGATGGAGGTGAGGTTTCGTCCACCGCCTTCACCCTCCTCCTTACGTAAGGCCTGCAGTACTCCACAGCCCTAACGACGAAGTCGATGTCCATCTCGTAGATCTTGTAGCCCTTATAGTATATCCTAAGGATTCTATCCCCAGTTGCTTTTCCTATCACCGTAGCCGGAACGTCCCACTTTTGGAAGATGTAAAGAACTTCATCGACGTGTTCCGGCCTTACGGTCAACATCATCCTCTCTTGACTTTCGGAAATCCAGATCTCCCAAGGTGCCATTCCCTCCTCCTTCAGCGGAACCTTGTCGAGCCAAATTTCAGCACCGCAGTTTCCGGCCAAAGCCATCTCTCCTATGACACAACTCAATCCTCCACCACCCAAATCCTTCATTCCAGTCAAAAGCCCCTTCTCGACGACCTCCAAACAGGCGTGAATTAGTGGCTCCTTCATTATTGGATTTCCAAGCTGAACGGCACTTCTCGCCTCCTCCTCACTGCTCTCATCCAATTCGGCCGATGCAAACGTTACACCATGGATACCATCCCTTCCCGTAGCTCCTCCAACGAGAACGAATAGATCACCTACATCACCAACTTTCGATGGAACTACGTTTTTCTTCTTTACTATCCCAACACAGCCTACGTTCACTAAGCAGTTCGTTAGATAGCTATCGTCGAAGAAGAGCATCCCAGCGACGGTCGGAATCCCAACTCTATTTCCATAATCCCTTATCCCCGCAACCACACCATAGAGCAGATAGAGGGGATGTTTTGTCCCCTTTGGAATATTCTCCTCAGAAGTATCGAGCCTACCAAAAAAGAGGGGATCCACCAATGCCACTGGTTGGGCACCCATGCAGAGCACGTCCCTTAAAATACCACCAACGCCCGTGGCAGCTCCCCCATAGGGCTCGATCGCAGAAGGATGGTTATGGGATTCAAGGGCAACGACGTAAGCGTACTCCTCATCGAACTCCACAACTCCGGAATCCTCCTTTATTGCGGATATGACGTAATCCTTCTCTACACCAAACAGATACTCTCTAAGGTAGCACTTCGAGCTCTTATAACAGCAATGCTCGCTCCAGGCTTGGGCGATCGATTGAAGCTCGATATCGTAAGGATTTCTTCCCTTCCTTGCAAAATATTCCTTTATCTTCTTCATCTCGTCCAAGTTGAGAGCCAAACCCATCTCCTCGCTTATCCTGACAAGCTCCTCATCCGTAGCGTTCAAGATGTCCACTTCGTAGAGCTCAAAGGGAACATCCACCCTCCTGTATCTCATTGGAATCGCTTGAACAGCCCAATATAAATCCGTGTCGGTATTAGCTTTGGTGTCCTCTTGGCGTATTCTCTCTAAGTCTCTCCCCAATGGCTTTCGAGTTCCTTCTCCACTACCCCTATCACGAGGAGAAGAGTCAACACCATTGGAATTGAAAAGAACCATGGCGAAGACACTTCCGGTGGCGATAGCTAAGAATATGTGGCATATTATAATAGATGAGTTATAAGGGATGTCTACAGAGCCTATAGGCGCCGTCCATCGTGAGCCTATCAAAATCCCCGGCCTATCGTATTTCCTCGGAAACCTCGAATGTATGCGGATCATGGCCACGATGGATGGAAAACAACGCTAAGTAGGTTTATCTCAGAAGAAGAGGTATGGAAACATAAGGATAAAGAACAAGAAAAATATTTTGATAACAAATAGTATGTTCGGATTTTTCTAAGCTTGAACGATTCTATCATTCCACCCAAACGATCCTGTACTTCTGAATTACTGGATTTGCTAAAAGCTTCTCGCACATCTCCCTTATCTCCCTTTCAGCCTCCTCCTTGCTCTTCGCATCTATCTCTATTCTGAACACCTTTCTTGTGGAAACGTTCTTCACCTTCCTGAATCCAAGGAGCCTCAGAGCCTTCTTCGTCGCTTCTCCCTCTGGATCCACAATACCCTCCTTCAGCTCGATATAAACGTCCGCTATCATATCCCAGCGTTCTCAGGAATAGCTATAAACATTTCCTTGATTCCGATATGATCAAATATGCATATCGAAGTTCTTCATGTTCAGCTATTCTTATATAGTTTCAAAAGAAACATTTCGATATGAGCGGCTATATGGGAAAGATTTTGAAGGTAAACCTGAGCGACGGGACGGTAAAGGATCTCAAGACGGACATGGAGATAGCGAAGAAATACTTGGGAGGTAAAGGGTATGCCGTAAGGGTTCTGTACGATTATCTGAAAGAGTACAAGAAGAAGGGCATCGCTCCAAAGGACATCGATCCGCTCGGAGAGGAGAACGTCCTGATATTCGCCACAGGCCCTGCTACAGGAGTTTCGGGATTTCCCGAAAGCGGAAGGTATCACGTGATGGCTCTACGCTCTCCTCTAACTGGATCCATAGCGAGCGCCAACTCGGGAGGTAGATGGGGACCGTTTTTGAAGTTCGCAGGATACGATGCAATAATAGTCGAAGGAAGATCGGATGAGCCAGTCTATTTGGAGGTCATAGACGGCGGTGCGGAGATAAGGTGTGCCAAAGATCTTTGGGGTAAGAACGTCTTCGAAACGGAAAGAATTCTGAAGGATAGAGTCGGAAGGAGCTGTAGCGTCGCGTGCATAGGGCCGGCTGGAGAGAACCTCGTTCTCTTTGCATGTATAATGAACGACGAGCACAGGGCTGCGGGGAGGACGGGAGTTGGGGCGATAATGGGTTCCAAGAAGCTAAAGGCCATAGTCGTTGGAGGAGACGAGAGACCAAAGGTTGCAAATCCCGACGAGTTCAAAAAAGCCTCGAAAGAGGCGATAGAAAAAATAAAGAAGAATCCTGTTACTGGAGAGGGATTGAAGAAGTACGGAACCGCAATACTCGTGAACATAATAAACAACGCCGGGATCTTGCCGTATAAGAACTGGCAGACCGGGGTGAACGAGAGAGCGGATGAGATCAGTGGAGAGACTTTGGCCGAAAGATATCTGATCAAGAACAAGGCCTGCTGGGGTTGTCTGATAGGTTGTGGAAGGGTAACTGCGGTCAAGGAGGGTTGCTTTCAGATACTCTACTCCGAAGGGCCTGAATATGAGTCCATCTGGGCTTTGGGCAACTCTACGGGTGTCATGGATTTGGGTGCGATAATAAAGG
>Ga0256834_1002651_pt1 | contig 11146 bp, 21 predicted proteins | sample 4281140metaG_FD_190536 | JGI IMG/M metagenome (GOLD analysis project Ga0256834, IMG submission 190536) | Hydrothermal vent microbial communities from East Pacific Rise, Pacific Ocean - 4281-140 | ecosystem: Environmental > Aquatic > Marine > Hydrothermal vents | place: Pacific Ocean: East... | reverse complement strand
GCTTCATCTATGCCACATAATATATCCATTTTAATCTCCCAGTGCCCAAATATCAAAGGGCAACATCTCCACTTCTGAAAATGGGTGTGAAATATTTCCTTCTGTATTCATTGTTACTGCTGTGACCTTTTTGATCTGGTAAGTAAATATAAAAGCTTCTATCTGCTCGATTTTTTTGAACAAACTTCTTTCATCTGCAAAGGGCATACCCAATATAACTTCACTTTTTGCAGGAATATAAAAGTCGATCCCTTCATGATAAAAACATTTTACATTTGATTTGAGAAGTTCAAGATAGATCATGTTTTCAAAAAGTCTTCCAAAGTGTTTATCTGTCGAGAGTGCAGCTTTGAGCGAAATGTCACAGAGGTAGATCTTTTTAGTCGCTTTGGGATGATCGATCTTAGAGAGCTGGTGTAAGTAGTTTTTTTCAATAAGTTGCTCATACGATCTGTAAAGTTTGTCTTTTGAGATCTTTCTTTTGCTTTTAAGCCTTTCATACACAGAATATGCAGAGATCTTCTGAGAAATAAGTTTTGCACACAGAATGAGAATATCAAACTCTATGTCATCAAGGCTATATTGCAGTGTTTTTTGAATATAGAGGTGTCTTTCATCTGCATTGATTTTATGTTGAGCGGGAAAGCCTCCAAGTTTAAAAAAATGGTTCAATGCACTTGAATCATACTTATGCTCATACGCTAAAAACTCTTCATAGTCCAAAGGGTAAAGACGGATGGTTTGTAGATATTTTAGCTCATAATGTATTTCAGAGGTGATAATAAGTTGTGAAACATTGACAAACTTTATATCGGGTGTGTAGTTATCCAGGACAAGAGTGTCTATTTTGTTTTCAGCACAAAAATCCGGAAGATATTTATTGAGCTCATGAGTATCAACTCTAATATCACGACAATCGATGTAGAGATAAGTACTTTTCTTTAAACTCAGAAGATAGTTTTTGACGAGTTTTGTTTTTCCAGACTGGCTTATGCCGTTTATCTGGTAACTGTTTTCATCCAAAAACAGTTTCCTGTCATGAAATTTGTTGACAACAAGGTCGGTTTTGTAGAACTCTTCAAGCAAAATTTCCATAAATATCCAAAAAAATTAATATTCAAATTGTATCATTTCCTTATTAAAAGGAAATAAAATTCATTAAATTTCAATTTTAACCCCCTAAATCCTTGAATATCAGAGTTCTTTTTGGTACAATTCCGCTCCCTTAAATAGTTAGGCAAGACCTAACGAGTTCTTTAGAAGGAAAATTATGGAAAAAATTCGTTTGAAATTGAAAGCTTACGATCATCGTGTTTTAGATAGATCAGTAGCATCAATCGTTGAGGCTGTAAAGCGTACAGGTGCCGTTATTCGTGGTCCGATCCCTTTACCAACAAAGATTCGTAAATATACGGTTTTAAAATCTCCACACGTAAACAAAAGTTCACGTGAGCAGTTTGAAATTCGTATGCACGCTAGAGTTATCGATATTGTATCTGCTACGCCGGAAACAGTTGATTCTCTAATGAAACTAGATCTTGCACCGGAAGTGGACGTTGAAGTTCGCTCTATGGATAAGTAGGAGTAGGTCGTGGAATATATTGTTGAAAAAATCGGTATGAGCCGTACAATCACAGTACCATCTAAGCCTGTTACTCTTTTAAGAGTTTTAGATGTTAAAGTGTGTGAAGTGAATGAAGGTACTGCTATTGTTGCTTACAACAGCGGTAAAAAAATGAATAAATCAATTGAAGGTCAACAGAAAAAGTACAACCTTTCATCTGAGTATAACCGTTTTGTTACATTAGAAGTAGCAAATACTGAAGCTGGTGATTTAGATTTAGCACCATTAGCAGAAGCTAATGTTCTTAAATCAACTTTCACTACAAAAGGTCGCGGTTTTTCAGGTGCTATGAAGCGTTGGAACTTTGGTGGTGGTCCTGCATCTCACGGTCACAGATTTGGTCGTAGAACAGGTTCTATCGGTAATGCTGAGTGGCCAGGTCGTGTAATGAAAGGGCGTAAGATGCCTGGACAATACGGAAATACACAAAACAGTGTAAAAAATGAGATCGTTTCTTTCGATGCTGAAAACAAAATCATTGCGGTTTTAGGTTCAGTAAGTGGAGCTAACGGTTCTTTAGGTCGTGTAAAGGTAGCTAAATAATGAGCGCAATTGTTCTAAATGAAAAAATGGAAAAAGCTTCTGAGTTAGCATTGCCAGAGAGTTTTTCAGGTATTAACCCTCACAACCTTTACCTTTATGTGAAGTCTGCTCAAGCTGCACAACGTGCAAACTCTGCAACTGCTAAAGGTAGAAGTGAAGTTCGTGGTGGTGGTAAAAAACCATGGGCTCAAAAAGGTGGCGGGCGTGCTCGTGCTGGTTCTCGTCGTTCTCCTATTTTCGTAGGTGGTGGTAAAGCTTTTGGTCCTCAAAACAACCGTAACTACGATTTGAAAGTGAATAAAAAGCAAAAAAAACTTGCTTTGAACTTTGCTTTAAATGAGCATGCGCAAAACGGTAGTCTTTTCATCGTTGATAGCATTGAAGTAGCATCTGGTAAAACAAAAGACGCTGCGGCAATGTTTAAAGCATTAAACCAAAGAGATACACTTTTTGTTAAATCTCTTTTAGATGAAAAAACTTTTTTAGCATTTGAAAATATCGCTTCTACTTATGTAGTTGAGGCAAATGAGTTAAATGCTTATTTAGCTGCAAATTATCGTTCAATTGTGATCGAAAAAGCGGTATGGGAAAATCTTGTAGGTGAGGCTAAATAATGGCAGATATTACAGATATTAAATCTATACTATATACAGAAAAGACTCTTGGTCTACAAGAAGATGGTGTTATTGTTGTTCAAACATCACCACGTATGACTAAAACTGGTCTTAAAGAGGTGTTTCGTGAGTATTTTGGGATCATTCCTAACAAGATCAACTCACTAAACCAAAGCGGAAAAACAAAACGTTTCCGTGGTGTACAGGGTAAACAAAATGACTTTAAAAAGTTTTATGTTACTTTACCTGAGGGTGCACAAATAGAAAGTTTGGCGGTTTAATATGGCAATTAAAACTTATAGACCGATAACACCATCTCGTCGTTTTTACACTAATGTTGACAGTTCAGACATTACTGCAAAAGCTTCTGTTCGTTCATTATTAAAGAAGCTTCCTGCTCATGCTGGTCGTAACTCTAATGGTCGTATAACGTCACGTCATAAACAAGCGGGTGCTAAAAAACTTTACCGTATCATCGATTTCAAAAGAAATAAGTTTGATATTCCTGGTACTGTTAGCACTATTGAGTACGATCCGTATCGTAACTGTCGTATTGCTTTGATTACATACGCTGATGGTGAAAAGAGATATATTCTTCAACCAAAAGGTTTAAATGTAGGTGATACAGTTATGTCAGCTGAGGCTGGACTAGATGTTAAACCTGGTAATACGATGAAACTTAAGAACATCCCGGTTGGTACACTTGTACATAATATTGAGTTAAAAACTGGTAAGGGTGGACAAATGGTTCGTTCTGCTGGAACAAGTGCTCAAATTATGGGTCGTGATGGAAAGTATGTTTCACTTCGTATGCCGTCATCTGAAATGCGTTTAGTTTTAGGTGAATGTTTAGCTACTGTTGGAACTGTTGGTAATGAAGAGTATAGCAATATCGTTATAGCGAAAGCTGGTCGTACTCGTCATATGGGTATTCGTCCTCAGACTCGTGGTTCTGCAATGAACCCTATTGATCACCCGCATGGTGGTGGTGAAGGTAAAACGAATTCAGGTCGTCATCCAGTTACTCCATGGGGTAAACCTACGAAGGGTGCTAAAACTCGTCGTAAGAAAGCAAGTGATAAACTAATTATTACTCGCCGTAAATCTAATCCGAAGAGGTAGTTAAATGGCAAGAAGTGTAAAAAAAGGTCCATTTGTTGATGATCATTTAATGAAAAAAGTTATCGCAGCAAAAGCTGAAGGTAATAAAAAACCAATAAAAACATGGTCAAGAAGATCTATGGTTCTTCCTGATATGGTTGGTTTAACTTTAAATGTTCATAATGGTCGTCAATTTGTTCCTGTATATGTTACAGAGAATCATATTGGTTATAAACTTGGTGAATTCGCACCAACTCGTACATTTAAGGGCCATAAAGGTTCTGTACAGAAGAAGGTAGGTTAATCATGGCTAGAGCATTATTGAAATTTATCCGTGTTTCACCTATTAAATCTCGTCTTATTGCACGTGAAATCCAAGGTATGAATGCTGAAGAAGCATTAGCAGCTTTAGAGTTCACTCCAAATAAGGCAGCAAAAATTATTGCTAAAGTTGTTGCATCTGCAGTAGCTAACAGCGGTAACGAAGCTGAAGATTGTGTTATTACATCATGTCGTGTTGACAATGGTCCAGTACTTAAACGTTTCCGTCCACGTGCTCGTGGTATGGCGTCAGGTATCCGTAAACCAACAGCACATATCTTAGTAGAAGTAGAGGGTAAATAGTATGGGTCAAAAAGTTAATCCTATTGGTTTACGTCTTGGTATCAACCGTAACTGGGAGAGCCGTTGGTTCCCTAACTTTAAATCTGCTCCAGCAGCTTTAGGTGAAGATCACAAGATTAGAACATTTTTGAAAAAAGAGCTTTATTATGCTGGTGTTGCTAACATCATCATTGAAAGAACAGTTAAGAGACTTCGTGTAACAATCGTAGCTGCTCGTCCTGGTATCATTATTGGTAAAAAGGGTGCAGACATTGAAAAACTGAAAACTTCTCTTCAGAATCTTATAGGTAAACAAATATCTGTAAATATCAAAGAAGAGAAAAAAGCTCAAACTTCAGCGCAACTTGTTGCTGAAAATGTAGCTACTCAGTTAGAGCGTCGTGTTGCTTTTAGACGTGCTATGAAAAAAGTTATGCAAGGTGCACAACGTTCTGGTGCTAAAGGTATCAAAGTTTCTGTAAGTGGTCGTCTTGGTGGAGCTGAAATGGCTCGTACTGAGTGGTACTTAGAGGGTCGTGTTCCTTTACATACTCTACGTGCTAAAATCGATTATGGTTTTGCTGAAGCACATACTACATACGGTATTATCGGTGTTAAAGTATGGATCTTCAAAGGGGAAGTACTTACTAAAGGTGTTCCTGTAGAAGCAAAAGAAGAGAAAAAAGAGCGTCGTCCAAAGCGTGCTCCAAGACGTGAAAAGGCTGAATAATTATGTTAATGCCAAAAAGAACAAAATATCGTAAAGTTATGAAGGGGCGTAACCGTGGTTATGCTCGTAGTGGCTATAAGTTAGCGTTTGGTAATATCGCATTTAAAGCTGTAGAAGCTGGTCGTATTAATTCTCGTCAGATTGAAGCAGCGCGTATCTCTGCTACTCGTCACATTAAACGTAATGGTAAGATTTGGATTCGTGTATTCCCTGCTAAACCGTTAACTGCTAAGCCTCTTGAAACTCGTATGGGTAAAGGTAAGGGTGCAGTTGATCAGTGGGTTATGAATATCAAACCAGGTCGTATCATTTTTGAAATGGGTGGTGTTCCAGAAGATATTGCTCGTGAAGCGTTAACTCTTGCTATGCATAAGTTACCATTCAAATGTAAAATTATTACAAAGGAGATGAGCAATGAAATATTCTGATTTAGCAGATAAGAGTTCAGAAGAACTACAAGCTATGCTTAAAGAGAAAAAGACAGAGCTTTTCACTTTAAAAATTAAACAAAAGATGATGCAATTAAATAACACGAGTGAACTTCGTGTTGCAAAAAAAGATATTGCAAGAATCAATACTGCACTTTCTGCAGTAGCAAACTAGGGGACGAGCGATGACACATAAACGTGAAATTCAAGGTAATGTAGTTAAAATTGCAGGTGACAAAACAGTAACAGTTGTTGTTGAGCGCCGTGTAATGCATCCTCGTTACCATAAAGTTGTAAAACGTTTCAAAAAGTACTTAGTACATGATGAGCGTAATGAAGTAAAAGTTGGTGATGAGATTATTGCAATCGAGTGTCGCCCACTTTCTAAGACTAAATCTTTTAGACTTAAAACAGTAGTATCAGGAGCTAAATAATGATCCAAGGTTTTACTCGTCTAAATGTAGCTGATAACACAGGTGCAAAAGAGATTATGTGTATTAAGGTACTTGGTGGTTCTAAACGTCGCTACGCTACTGTAGGTGATGTTATTGTTGCTTCTGTAAAAAAAGCGATACCGACTGCTAAAGTTAAAAAAGGTAAAGTTGTAAAAGCTGTTATCGTTAGAACTAAAAAAGAGGTTCAACGTGAGAACGGTTCTTTGATCCGTTTTGATGACAATGCAGCAGTTATACTTGATGACAAGAGAGAGCCTATTGGTACTCGTATCTTCGGACCTGTTGGTCGTGAAGTTCGTTACGCAGGATTCATGAAAATTGTATCTCTTGCTCCGGAGGTTGTTTAATGGCAAAGTTTAATTTCAAAAAAGGCGATACTGTAGAAATTATCGCTGGAGATGATCGTGGAACTAAGGCTACTGTTTTAGCAGTAATGCCTAAGAAAAACAAGGTTATCGTTGAGGGTTGTAAAATAGCTAAAAAAGCTGTTAAACCAACTGAAGATAACACTAAAGGCGGCTTTATCAATAAAGAGATGCCAATAGATGTTTCAAATGTTCGTAAAGTGGAGGCATAATTAGATGGCTCGTTTAAAAGATAAATATTTAGCGCTTAAGCCAGAGTTGCAAACAGATTTAGAGATCAAAAATGTTATGGATATTCCAGGACTTGAAAAGATCGTTATCTCTGTAGGTGCTGGTTTTGCAATGAAAGATAATAAGCTTATCAAAAACATTGAAGATACTATTACTACTATTGCCGGTCAAAAAGCAAGTACAGTAATAGCTAAGAAATCTGTTGCAGGTTTCAAAGTACGTGAAGGTATGCCTGTTGGTGTTCGTGTTACACTTCGTGGTGAAAACATGTATAACTTTCTGGATCGTCTGATCTCTATCGCACTTCCACGTGTGAAAGATTTCCGTGGTGTTCCAAGAAACGGTTTTGATGGTCGTGGTAACTATAACTTTGGTTTACAAGAACAATTGATCTTCCCAGAAGTTAGCTATGATTCAATCATGCAAATTCATGGTATGAATATCACTGTAGTTACTACAGCTGATTCTGATAAGGCAGGATTCGCTCTTTTAGAGAAACTTGGAATGCCTTTTACTAAAGGGAGCAACTAATGGCTAAGAAGTCTATGATCGCTAAAGCAAATCGTACTCCAAAGTTCAAAGTTCGTGCATATACACGTTGTCAGATCTGTGGTCGTCCACACTCAGTTCTTCGTGACTTTGGTATCTGTCGTGTTTGTTTTAGAAAAATGGCAAATGAGGGATTAATCCCAGGTGTTAGAAAGTCTTCTTGGTAAGCCAAGTAGAAACTGCTAATAATCAGTAGTCTGTTCAATCAGACTGCATCATAAGGAAAATATAAATGGCAATTAATGATTTAGTATCAGATTCTTTAACAAGAATCCGTAATGCTGGTATGAGAAGATTACCGGTTACTACTTTAGTTCACTCTAAGAGTGTTGAAGCAGTAGCAAATATCTTAGTAGAAAAAGGTTACCTTGATAGTTGTAATGTTGTTGAAGACGGCGTTAAAAAAACTATCAAAGTTGTTTTAAAGTACGATGAAAATGGTAAAACTGTTATCAATGAACTAAAGAGAATCTCTAAACCTGGTAGACGTGTTTACAAAGGTAAAGAAGATATCAAACGTTTCAAGAACGGTTACGGAACTATTATTGTGAGTACATCACACGGTGTCCTACCAAATGACAAAGCTTATGAGCTTGGCATTGGTGGTGAAGTTGTATGTACAGTTTGGTAGGGAGATAGCATGTCAAGAATTGGTAAAAAACCGGTAGAATTTGCTGCGGACATCAAAGTAAGCACAAATGGAAATGTTATAACTTTTGCTAAAGGCAAAAATAGTGTTGATTTAGATACAAAGGGTAATGTTACTTTCGAATTAGAGGGTAACACTTTAACTTTTAAAAACTTATCTGAATCTCGTGAACATAGAGCTTTCTGGGGAACATACAGAGCATTGTCTCAAAATATCATTACTGGTCTAACAACTGGTTATGAGAAAAAATTAGAGATCAATGGTGTTGGTTACAGAGCAGCAGTTAAAGGTAAAGTATTGAACCTTCAACTTGGTTTCTCTCATGATATCAACTATGATCTTCCGGATGCTATTGAAGCGTCAGTTGAAAAGAATGTAATTACTCTTAAAAGCCATGACAAGCAAACTCTTGGTCAAGTTGCTGCTGAGATCCGTTCATTCCGTCCACCAGAGCCTTATAAAGGTAAGGGTGTTAAGTATGTTGAAGAGCATATTGTACGTAAAGCTGGTAAGACAGCTAAGAAATAAGGGAGGAGATTATTAGATGAATGCAAAAGTATTAAAAAACAAAGTTGCAAATCGCTTAAAGCGTAAGCGTCGCGTTCGTGCAAAAATATCTGGTAGTGCTTCACTTCCTCGTGTTTCTGTATTTCGTTCAAATCGCTATATAAGTGTACAGGCTATTGATGATGTAACTGCTACAACATTATGTGCACTTAATTCAAAAGTAACAGGTCACAAAGCAAACAAAGAGGGTGCTGCTGCACTTGGTGAAGCATTCGCTGCTAAACTAAAAGAAGCTGGTTTATCTCAAATTGTATTTGATCGTAACGGTTACCAATATCACGGCGTTATCGCTGCGTTTGGTGAAGCACTTCGTGCTAACGAAATTAAGTTCTAGGGGCTATGATGGAAATCAATAGAGATGAATTTGAAGAATCAATTGTAAATATTGGTCGTGTAACAAAAGTTGTAAAAGGTGGTCGTCGCTTCCGTTTTACTGCACTTATCGTAGTTGGTAACAAAAATGGTACTGTAGGATATGGTGTTGGTAAAGCTAAAGAAGTTCCAGACGCTATTCGTAAAGCAGTTGATAACGCTTTTAAAAACTTAACTACTGTTAAGATTAAAGGTTCAACAATTGCACATGATATTGAGCATAAATATAATGCAAGTCGTGTTCTTTTGAAACCAGCATCTGAAGGTACTGGTGTTATCGCTGGTGGAGCTGCTCGTCCGGTTCTTGAGCTTGCAGGTATACAAGATATACTTACAAAATCAATCGGTTCTAACAATCCAAATACACTTGTACGTGCTACAATAGAAGCACTTTCAAGAATCAAAGGATAGATAATGGGTATTGAAAATTTAAAACCTGCTGAGGGTTCAACTGCTAATCGTAAGCGTGTTGGACGTGGTCAAGGTTCTGGTACTGGTAAGACTGCTGCTCGTGGTCAAAAAGGTCAGAAATCTCGTTCAGGTTACAAAAGAAAAAGAAACTTTGAGGGTGGTCAACAACCACTCGCAAAACGTTTACCAAAGATTGGTTTTACATCTCGTGCTGTAAAACCATACGTGATTAACGTTGAAAAAATCAAAGCAGTTGCTGAGCTAGAAGAGATCACTATGGAGTCTATCCGTGGTGTTCATAAAATAGCTAACTGTGTTACTAAAGTTAAATTAGTTGGTGCTTCTGCTAAAGATTTAGCATCAAAAATTAAAGACGATAACGTTACTACTACAGGTAAATAATCGTGAATAAAAATCTAGTTAATAAGATACTTATTACTATCGGGTTTTTATTTCTTTACCGCCTACTGGCATACGTGCCAGTTCCAGGCGTTGATACTGCTGTTATAGCTTCATTCTTCGATTCACATCAATCAGATGCATTAGGTCTTTTTAATATGTTCAGCGGTAATGCTGTTGAGAGACTTTCAATTATTTCACTTGGTATTATGCCTTACATCACCGCTTCAATTATTATGGAGCTTTTAGCTGCTACATTCCCTACTTTAGGGCAGATGAAAAAAGAGCGTGATGGTATGGTGAAATATATGCAAATTATCCGTTATGCAACGATAGTGATTACACTTATCCAAGCAATAGGTGTGAGTGTGGGACTGCAAAGTTTAACAGGTCCAAATGGTAACAGCGCTATATTGGCTGATCATACTACGTTTATCGTTTTATCTGCTGTTTCTATGCTTGCAGGTACAATGTTATTGATGTGGATTGGTGAGCAGATCACTCAAAGTGGTATAGGTAACGGTATTAGTTTAATTATCTTTGCTGGTATAGTTTCAGCTATCCCAAGTGCTATAGGTCAAACTATCACTATGGTAAATACTGGTGCGATGAGTTTCTTAACTGTAATAGCAATCCTTGCTCTTATACTGGCGACTGTTGCAATCATTATATATGTTGAACTTGGTGAGCGTCGTATTCCGATCACATATGCCAAAAAAGTTATGATGCAAAATCAAAACAAAAGAGTTATGAACTATATCCCTATCAAGGTGAACTTAGCTGGTGTTATTCCAGTTATCTTTGCATCTGCGATATTGATGTTCCCTATGACGGTTTTATCAAGTAGTACAAACCCTACTATGCAAGCAATTGCTGATGTTTTAAACCCAAATAGTTACTTTTTTAACTTCTTGACATTTATCTTTGTTATCTTTTTTGCATTCTTTTATGCAAGTATCACTTTTAGTGCAAAAGATATCTCAGACAATTTAAAACGTCAAGGTGGATTTATACCAGGTATCCGTACTGGTAATGCTACAGCTGAATTTTTAAACGAAACGGCAAGTAGATTAACTTTTACAGGTGCTCTTTATCTTGGTTTAGTTGCAACTTTACCATTTATGATCATTAAAGGGATGGGTGTTCCTTTCTTCTTTGGTGGAACAGCAGTACTTATTGTTGTTCAAGTTGCATTAGATACAATGAGAAAGATAGAAGCTCAACTATATATGAGCAAATATGAAACACTAAGTGCGGTTGGTCTATAACAATGGCCATTGCGCTTAGAAAACCTATAGAGATAGAAAAATTACGAGCTGCCAACAAAATTGTTGGTGGTGCATTAGAACTTCTTCGAGCAAACACAAAAGTGGGAGTCTCTTTAAAAGAACTTGATGCTATGGCAGAGGAATATGTCCTCTCCAAAGGTGCCAAGCCCTCTTTTAAAGGTCTTTATGGCTTTCCAAATGCTGTTTGTACTTCACTTAATCAAGTTATTATCCATG
>Ga0256834_1002649_pt1 | contig 11157 bp, 12 predicted proteins | sample 4281140metaG_FD_190536 | JGI IMG/M metagenome (GOLD analysis project Ga0256834, IMG submission 190536) | Hydrothermal vent microbial communities from East Pacific Rise, Pacific Ocean - 4281-140 | ecosystem: Environmental > Aquatic > Marine > Hydrothermal vents | place: Pacific Ocean: East... | reverse complement strand
GAGCGCTCATACGATGGATTTAACATAAAGTAAAGCACCATAGAGGCAATTAAAAAAGCACTGACTCCAAGCCAAAGAGAACTAAATCGCATGGTGCATCAACCCTTTTTCAATCTGTTGGGATGCCTCTTCAAAACTTAATGTATCAATATGAATGGGTTCAGAGACAAAAAACTCTAACGTTCCAAACATTTTGGGAATAACAAATTTATCCCAACTCTTGAGTTGACGATACCGGCTTGGGACACAGTGAAAAAAGACAATAGGTGCTTTCATTTTTTGTGCGAGTAACACAATACCGTCTGATGCTTTATATCGCGGTCCGCGCGGCCCATCGGGTGTAATGCCCACATCATACCCCTCTTTAATAGAGCGCAGGGCACGAAAGAGTAGTTTTGTCGGATTTTTTCGTTCGGAAAAGATCGGTTCAAAACCAAAAAATCCGACGGTTTTGGCTAAAAGCTGTCCGTCAAAATGGTTACTAATCATCACTTTACCGTGAGGATTTTTACGTATCTTAGGGTAGAGCAGCGGCTGCATTAACAGATCACCGTGCCAAAATGCAAAAATAATAGGCTCTTCAGGAATCTGTTTGGGAAAGTGAAACACTTTTTTATTGGTTGCATAGATCAGCCGCATATACCAGCTTGCTAACAGCGGGAGCGTTGCCATAGCAACCCGTCGAAGAAGCTTTTTTTTAAGCGACAACAATCTCTCCTATCTGTGAGAGTCGGGCACTTTTTGTAATTTCCACCTCGGCAAATGTACCTAAAAGCTCTTCACTCCCTTTGACACGAATGGCAAGGTTGTTATCACTGCGTCCGGCAATATAACCGTCATGGCGCAGCTCTTCAAAATAGACACGGTAGCGCCGTCCGACGTAGTGCCGACTCTTTTCATCTAAAATAGCATCCTGAACTTTTTGAAGATGCGTTAAACGCTCTGATGCCACAGAACTCTCTACCACATCACTATAGTGTTCGGCTTGGGTGTGTGGACGCGGCGAGTATTTAAAGCTGAAAATCTGATCAAATTTAACCTGCTCCACCACCTCCATCGTCTCACGAAAATCGGCATCACTCTCACCCGGAAACGCGACAATAATATCGGTACTGATAAAGGCATTGGGTGCAAGCGAACGCAACCGTTCAATCCGATTTAAAAACCACTCTTTACTGTAACCGCGCTTCATCTGCTGTAAAATTTCTGTAGAACCGCTTTGAAGCGGCACATGCATACTTTTACATATTTTAGGATTGGCGGCAAACTCTTCAATAAATGCATCATCCATGTGTAACGGGTGCGGTGAGGTAAAACGGATGCGCTCCAAACCTTCAACCGCACTCACCTCTTGAAGCAGTTGCGTAAAGTTCATCTTTTTATGCTCACCACTGAAACGTCTGCCGTAATTGTTAACGTTCTGCCCCAGTAAAAAAATTTCACGAGCACCGCGTTCAACACTGCGACGCGCCTCATCAACAATAAGATTCGAGGGTATAGATATCTCCTCGCCACGGGTATGCGGTACAATACAAAAGGTACACTGCTTGTCACAGCCAATGGAAATATTAATGAACGATTTATACGGACTGGTACGAAAATCTTTAAAAGCAAATTCGGATTCATCATAGTTAATCTCTGTCTCTACGGCTTTATCGCGGTGCAGTACCTCCGTAATTTTAGAGACATTTCGTGCCCCTAAAACAAAATTCACATACGGAGCCCGCTTAATAATCTCTTCACCAAGATGTGAGGCGGTACAGCCGGTCACTCCGATTTTTGCCGACTCTTTTTTGAGTTTGTTAAATACCCCGAGTTCTGAAAAAAGTTTGTGCACGGGCTTTTCTCTTACTGAACAGGTGTTAATCACAATCAAGTCCGCTTCGTTGGCTTGCGTCGTGAGCTCATAATCTTCTTTTTGATTCAGTTCGGCAATCATATGCTCCGAATCACGAACATTCATAGCGCACCCAAGCGTCTCAATAAATAGTTTTTTTGCCATTCAATGCTCTATTTAATAATATGCACTTCGTACATATACTCATTCTCCAAGAGACCGTACTTTACCTCGCGCATGTAAAAGCTTTTACCGCTGCTTTCAATATGATCTTGCAAAGCAAGCAGATCTTTATGGGAATTATCACGGTCAAAATAAAAAATGGCCAACTCTTCTTTGCTAATGGTATCTTCAATCTTTTTGAGGTCAATTTTTTTAGGCTTCTCTTTCTCTTCTGTACGCGCTATTTTTAACTCCATACATGCTCCTTTGTATCTCTATCAAATTTTTTGCATTATATCTCTCTTTGGGTAAATATCTCATTAAGCATTTTTAGTGTATAATTATTCTCTTCATAAATCGGCTTCCAAACGACATTAACTTTTTATGAACATTTTGACATTATTACGCAGGGATTATTATGGAAAAAATTTTAGATATCATTGATGCAATTGCACATGAAAAAGGGCTGCAACCCGAAAGTGTTACCGAAGCACTCAAACGTGCTTTTATTCAAACTGCCAAGCGCTGTATTGACCCCGAACTCTATTATGAAGCTGAAATTGACCCCGAGACCAAATCACTCACGCTGTTTCAGTCCATTACCGTCGTTCCCGATGATGATGCCCTTTTAGAGGATGAAGAAGAGTCCAATAGATATATATCCTTAAGTGATGCTAAAGAGATGGATGACGATGTTGAAGTCGGTGACCAACTGCAAATTGACCATAATTTGGAAGATTACGGACGCACCGCAGCCAGTTCACTACACCGTGAAATTGAGTTTCATGTACAACGTCTGGTTGAAGATGAACTCTATAACAAATATAAAAGCCAAATTGGCAGTATTGTCTCAGGTCGGGTCGTCCATGTCGATAATGAACAAAACACCTTTATTGAAATGGATGAAATTCGTGCGGTGTTACCGATGAAAAGCCGTATTAAAGGAGAACTCTTTCAGGTAGGCGATGTCCTCCAAGCGATCGTACGTCGTGTCAATATTGACAGTGCTAACGGCATTAGTATTGAACTCTCCCGTACCTCTCCAAAATTTTTGGAAGAGCTCCTGCATTTAGAGGTTCCTGAGATCAAAGACGGTATGGTTATTATTGAAAAAAGTGCCCGAATTCCGGGAGAACGCGCTAAAATCGCCCTGCTTTCTACGCATCCGCAAGTCGATCCTGTCGGTGCTACGGTCGGGGTCAAAGGGGTGCGTATTAATGCGGTCAGCGAAGAGTTATGCGGTGAAAATATTGACTGTATTGAGTACACAACCATTCCGGAACTCTTCATTGCTCGTGTCATGAGTCCTGCCATTATTAGTTCGGTAGTCATTGAAGGAAGTGATGAGGATGAGACAAAAAAAGCAATTGTCACGCTTCCTAGTGACCAAAAATCCAAAGCTATCGGACGCAGCGGTATCAATATTCGCCTTGCCTCTATGCTCACGGGTATGAACATTGAGCTTGTCGAACTTGATGGAGAAAACAGTAGCTCCGGCGAAGAGAAAAAAGAGGGTGTCGAGTCGCTTGAAGCACTCTTTAAATAGCCCCTTTTCCTACTCTTTGGAAGCGCTCTTTTTTTGCATGTAAAAATAGACAGAAAGCAGCGCAATAACACCAACTACCGCCACGATGGTGATCTGTGTCAGATACTCTTTAATGAGTGTCTCATTGTCACCAATGACATACCCCAACACAATTAAAATTGCCGACCACAGACCTGCTCCAAGTGAGGTATAAAACGTAAAAACTTTCAAGTCCATTTTAGCAATACCTGCCGGAATAGAGATAAGCTGACGAATACCGGGAATCAACCGTCCGGTAAAGGTAGAGATATGACCGTGTTTTTCAAAATAACGATCCATCTTATCGAGTGATTCGGGTTTGATGAATACATATTTACCATATTTTTCAAGGACTCTTCTACCAATAAACATGGCTCCGAAATAGTTTATAAACGCGCCTAAAAGTGAGCCTAACAGTGCCATAGCAAAAATCATAGCCAGATGCATCTCTCCTTTGCTTGCCAGATAGCCTGCAGGAATCAACACCACCTCACTGGGAAAAGGAATAAATGAGCTCTCGACCGCCATTAAAACAAAAATACCTGCGTATCCGAATTGAAAGATGGTATCTACCATCCACTGTGCCATCTCTGCTATCATTGTACTATTCCTTCTATATGTCTGATTATTGTCTCACTCGCATCGGGTTCGCCCAGTGCTATTAATCCTCGGCTCATCGGTGCAATATCCTCATCTAAAATGGTCATGACGACTTCTGCGGTGGTATCACATTGGCGCTGACACCATGCCAACTGCCGTTCCACCAGAAATTGCGCATTGTGGTACTGATGGTCGCCGGCAGCATAGGGGTATGGAATGTAAAACGCCGGCAGTCCGTTGGCACACAACTCCCACAGGGTACTCGCCCCCGCACGCGAAACCGCTACATCGCTGCGTTGCAACAATGTCGGCAGCTCTTTCGTAAAGCCGTAAAGTTCTACATGTAAATGTTGCGCTGCATACGCCGCTTTAAGACGTTCATAATCCCGTTCACCGGCTTGATGAATAATATGCATACCGCGCTCTAGCAGTTGCGGTGCCATGTCAAGTGCCAAATTATTAATAAATTCTGCTCCTTGAGAACCCCCTAAAAAGATAATGGTCTTTTTCTCTTCTCGGACACGAGCCGTCTCAAAAAGGGTATGATTTACCGGATAGCCTTTCACCACTGAATCCGCATCATACGAGCTAAAAAAGGTAGTCGCGTAGGGTTTAAGCAGGGCATTAAGCTTACCCATCACCGCATTTTGTTCATGAATAAACAACGGGATTTTCAGACTTAATGCCGCCAATGATGCCGGTGCTGCCGAAAATCCTCCCACACTAATGACGGCATCAATAGATGACGATTTAATAATGGAACGTGATGCGAGAAATGCTTTAAAAATATGAAACAGTGACACTATTTTTCGCAGACCTTTTTTGTTCACCACGCCGCTGGTCTCTAAAAAATGGACACTTTTACATGCCGTTTCATCAGCAAACCATGCCTGATCCTGCCCCGATGTTGAGCCAATATAGATGACCTCATCGCCTCGCTGTTGTAAAACCTGCAACAGTGCCGAAGCAATACTGAGATGCCCGCCGGTACCGCCACCGGTTATAACCACTCTCATTCTTCTTCCTTTAGCGTTTTAGATATCATTAACACCATACCCACGCCTATAGCAGCGGCAAGCATGGCAGAGCCGCCGTAACTTAAAAACGGTACCGAAATACCTTTGACCGGAGTCAACCCGCTAATGCCGTATGCGTTAATTAAAAAGGCAAAAGAGAGCAGCAGAGCTACCCCGATGCTAAAGAGAAAATAGACACTTTTAGGTGCACGATTGGCAACGGTAAAAATACGTTTAATCATCCACATAAACAGTACCGTCACCACGATCACACCCAAAAAGCCAAACTCTTCGGCAATACCGGCTAAAACAAAGTCAGTATGAATCTCACTTAAAAACCCCAGTTTAAAGGTACCGTTTCCTAAACCTGCTCCAAAAATACCGCCGTTATTAATGGCATTGAGTGAGTGCCCGATCTGATACGGCTCTTCAAAAGATTCCACCCGAAGCGAGGAGGCAATAGATTCGGGGAAAATCGTCAACACCGTATCTTGTGCCTGAGACCACCACGAGCGTATTCGTAACATTCGATGCTCTGCGGTCATAATAAAAAAGACAAAAGAGAGCAGCGCAGCACTAATGAGTACTAGGAAAAATCTAAAGCTACTGCCGGCTAAAAAGAGCATAAACAGCAGTGTCATCGCCAGTACAACCACCTGCCCCAAATCTTTTTGAATAATAGCAATCAAAAACATCACCAATATAAAAACAAAAGCATACGGAGCAAACCGTTGAAACTCTCCGAGCAGACTCATCTTGGTCTGATGCCCCAGCTTACGCGAAAAACTCCATGCCAAAAAATAGACAAATCCCACTTTAAAAAACTCTACAGGTGCAAGTGAAAAACCAAACAGTTTGATCCAGCGAGACGCTCCACCCACCTCACTGACCAGACTAGCAGGCAAAAACGGCATGGCAATCATGGCAGCAAGACCGCCCAAAAAGAGTGTCAGACCAATACGATGTAACCAAACTTCGGGGTCGAGTTGGGCAATAGACCACATGACAATAATTGCAGCAAAACCAAAAATACTTTGCCGAATAAGAAAATGGTACGGATTGTACTCAAAGTGCAGAACAATGTACGATGAGAGCGAATAGCTAAACACAATACCGATGGTAATAAGAAGCGAAGTAATCATAAAAAGTCGTCTGTCAACCATTGCCCTACCACTGTTTTTTTAATGGAATTGTACCTTTTTTTGTTTAAAGCTCTGTGATATAATTGTTTACAACAATTTATTGGAGCCTTTTTATGAAGTATCTTCTTTTTACATGTATTCTTGTAATCACAGCCGTCCATGCCAAGCCCAGCACCATTGAACGGGTTGATCGTTATATAGAAGATCGCAACTGTAAACCCCACATTGTGAAAACCAGCAAACATCTTGAAATTTATCGAACCTGTAATGATACCTATGTCATTACCCTTGATGATGACGGGGAGATTCTCTCTGCTATACTGCATAACGACAAAGGACAACAGATTAACCTCATGCCCAAAGAGTAGTGACAACGATGTAACCAAACGGCATCCTTTCCGTTGCTCTTATGTAATAAACAGCTTATACAATGGCCGCATCACAATCAAAAGGAAAACCATGAGAACCTCTGTAGCTATCTCTGTAGCGGCTGTTTCTATACTTGCATTGATGGGGTGTAGTGATAACACACCCCAACCCTCTGACATCTCATTTTCTGAGGTACCCGTTCCTGTCACTGACGCTGAAAAACGATCCATTCTTGCAACTCCTAGCGTACGTGTAAACGGCACAGCGTATCCCCTACGTTATCACACAATTCTTAGAAGCGGTGATACAGTCGGTGGCGGAACCTATGGTCTCCTTTATGACAAAAACGGTGGCATTATTACTCAAGACGATGGCGCGCCAAAGATCAGCAACTCGAATGATTTTGCATCGTTAATACCACACGGCGATGCCCTTTTTATGATTTCACATTTTGAAACACGACCGGCTGCCATGTATATTACGAAACTGAACCAAGATAAGAGCAGCGGTATATTAACACCGTTATGGACTCACCCTATCGACTTTTCTGTATTTAACGGTCTTTGGGTTCCGTGTGCGGGTTCTGTAACTCCGTGGAATACCCACTTAGGCAGTGAAGAGTACCCACCCGATGCCGGCAGTATTGATAATAACGGCAGTATCGATGCCTATTATGCACCCATGGCAGACTATGTAGGCGGTGACCTGAAACAACTCAATCCTTACGATTACGGATGGACGCCTGAAGTTAAGGTAGTCAATGACAAAGGTGATGTCACAGTTTACAAACATTACACCCTAGGACGATTTGCTCATGAGTTAGCTTATGTTATGCCTGATGAAAAGACCGTCTATCTCTCAGATGACGGAACCAACGGTATCTTCTATAAATTTGTAGCCGACACTGCCAAAGAGCTCTCTTCAGGAACTCTCTATGCTGCAAAATGGACACAAACCTCCAGTGAAAACGGTGGTGTTGCCACCATTACATGGATTAGTTTAGGTCATGCAACCAATGCTGAGATTAAAACGGCACTCGATGCAACAGTTACCTTTGACGATATGTTTCATCGCGTACCACGTCAAGAAGACAACCGTTGTCCCGAAGGTTTTAGCCCCTCTAACTGGTCTTACAAAAATGAGTGCTTGCAAGTAAAAGAGGGGATGCAGACACTTGCTTCACGGCTTGAGAGCGGTCGTTACGCTGCTATCAAAGGGGCAACGACCGAGTTTTCAAAGATGGAAGGCATTACCTACAATCCTCAAGAACATGAGATGTATCTCGCCATGAGCCGCATTGAAAAAGGGATGGAAGACAATGCCTATAAAGGTGAGCGTGAAACCACCTATGACCACGGCGGCTCCAATGATATTCGACTCCCTTGGAATCAATGCGGTACTGTTTATAAAATGGCTCTTGAGAACTATAATATCACCACAATAGATGCTTTACTTTCCGGTGAGATCATGGAAGCCGATACCTCTGGAAATACATGTAAATTGGACACTATTTCCATGCCCGACAACCTCACGTTTATACCCAATACCAACACCCTGATTATTGGAGAAGACACCTCTTATCATCAAAATGATATGATTTGGGCCTATAATATAACCCATAAAAAACTGACCCGTATTCTAACAACACCTTACGGAAGTGAGACAACATCACCGTACTACTATCCCAATATCAACGGATTTGGCTACCTCATGAGTGTGGTACAGCACCCTTTTGGAGAGAGTGACCAAGATCAGGTTCAAAACCCCGATGAAAAAAGAGCCTATACAGGGTATATCGGACCCTTTCCTGTTATAAAATAGATACTCATCATAATATTCATACATTTTTGGAATAAAAAATGCTTGTAATAAAATACATGTAAATTTCAAGGAGTTCTTATGGGCATTGTTATCTCTCAAGCACATGAGTTAATGAAAGAGGCACTAAACTATCGCGCACAGCGTCAAGACCTTATTGCTTCTAACATTGCCAATGCCGACACTCCATTTTACCGTCCTCGCGACATTGACTTTGAAGGTATGCTTGCAGAGAAAAAAGCAGCGATGTTTGCTACTAATGAACCCCAGCTTGAACTTGCCCATACCAATGCATCCCATATGCAAGCTTCTAGTGAATCCCATCAGAGCAAAGCAACACTCTTTTTTCGTGATGGTCATATGGCGCGCAATGACGGCAACAGTGTCGATCTGGATGTCGAAACTTCTGAAATGTCAAAAAACTCTGTCATGTTTAATGCACTGATTGCCTCGATTAAAAAGAGTGGGGCAACCTTTAAAAGTGTCATTGACGCATCACAAAAAATTTAGGAACTTACCATGGCTTTTTTAAACAGTTTTGATATTAGCGGTTACGGACTCTCCGCACAGCGCGTCCGTGTTAACACCATTAGCTCCAATATTGCCAATGCCCATACCACCCGTACCGATGAAGGCGGGCCGTACCGTCGTAAAGAGGTCGTCTTTAAAGCACAAAGCTTTGACACCCTCTTAAACAGTGCCCTGCAAGATTCAACACAATCCCTTGGTTATAGCGATCCGTTACGTGAAGGAGACTTCAATAAAGAGGTAAATCCTGCTATAATGAGCGTTATTGTTGACAAGATTGTGCAAGATGACAGCCAACCCAAAATGAAGTATGACCCGTCTCATCCTGATGCCGATGCCTCAGGGTATGTGGCATACCCAAACATTAATCCCGTTGTCGAAATGGCCGATCTAGTAGAAGCAACCCGTTCGTATCAAGCCAATGTGGCGGCATTTGAAAGTGCTAAAAATATGGCAAACAGTGCCTTGACACTGTTGCAATAGTAAAGGAGTAATTTTATGGCAAACGTTAATAATATTGCATCACTTTCTACTGCTGAACTCCTCCAAAAAGGAGCCTCGACATCATCAAAAAGTCACAGTGATGTCAACTTTGCCGACCAGCTTAAAAGTGCCATAGAAGATGTCAATGCCGCACAAAAAGGTGCTGAAAAGTCCATGGCAGATATGGCAACAGGACAGGTCAAAGACCTGCATCAAGCTGCCCTCTCCATTAGCAAAGCTGAAACCAGCATGAAACTGATGCTTGAAGTTCGTAACAAAGCACTTAACGCCTACAAAGAGATTACGAGAACGCAACTCTAAAAAGTTGGATGCCCTAACGTTTTTATAACCTAACTCTGGGTACAATCCTTTCACATTTTTTCACCTAAGAGTATGAATGATTAATACAAACCGCTCCAAAAAAATTGTTACCTTATTTCTTTTAATCATTATTGGCTTTATTATCTTTTTGAGTGTGATGTTCTATACGGCTGTTCGAGAGCGACACCTCCCTTCTAAATACACCTCAGAATCTACTAAGGCACAGCGCGGCAACATCATCTCGCAAGACGGTTTTCATATTGCCACAACACAAAAACTTTACAAAGCGACCGTCAATACCCGAAACATTGACCCCAATAAAAAAGAGCTCTTCATTCAACTCTTTAGCATCTACAGCGGTGTCGATCAAAAAAGCATTCGCAAAAAGCTCAACTCCCGTAAAGGCACGGTGGTACTGAGCTATCTTATTGATCCTAAAAGTGCGCAGTACCTTAAAACCTTAGCCTTTGAACTGCGTCGTCTTAAAGTTTTTGTGGAGTACGAAAACAGTGAGGGACGTACGATTTTACACGGACTTAACGTCATTGAGAGCGGTGAGACACGTGAGTACCCTTACGGCAAAGTGTTAACCCCGTTAGTGGGCTACCCCCGAAAAATGGAAGTTGACGGCTACACCCGCATTCACGGTATTAAAGGTCTTGAAAAACAGTACGAAGAGGAGCTTAATCCCATTCAAAACGGCTCACAGCGCGCACCTCGTGATGTCAACGGCTATATGATTCTGAACAAAAAAAGTTTTACCAAGCGTGAAATTGATGGTCTCGATGTCAAAATTAACATTCCGCTCACCTTGCAAGTACGTATTGAACGGGTCTTAAAGCAGATGCGAAAAACGCTTGATGCCAAAGAGATTATTGCTGTCGTTATGCAGAGTGATGACGGTAAAATTATCTCTTTAGCAAGTTCTAACCAGTTCTACCCCAAGGCCATTCGCAAACGTGATTACCCATCGTTAAATACCAACCCTATTGAGTACAGTTTTGAGCCCGGATCGGTCCTGAAACCCATTACACTGGCTCTGCTGTTGGAGCTGCGAAAGATCAACCCGTATGATCTGGTTTTTTGTCATAACGGACGCTATAAACTTGGACGCAAAGTGATCACCGATGAGCATAAATATGACTGGCTCAGTGCCGAAAATATTATTGTCCACTCCTCCAACATCGGTATTGCCAAATTGGCGCAAAAACTCGAAGGTTTTGAGTTTCATGACGGACTCATTGAGTTTGGTTTTACACAAAAAAGCGGTATTGACCTGCCGTATGAGAAAAAAGGCTCTATCCCTTCCATTAGGCA
>Ga0256834_1002648_pt1 | contig 11160 bp, 8 predicted proteins | sample 4281140metaG_FD_190536 | JGI IMG/M metagenome (GOLD analysis project Ga0256834, IMG submission 190536) | Hydrothermal vent microbial communities from East Pacific Rise, Pacific Ocean - 4281-140 | ecosystem: Environmental > Aquatic > Marine > Hydrothermal vents | place: Pacific Ocean: East Pacific... | reverse complement strand
CACGCACCACACTCAACGAAGTATCCACGCTTCTCAATGATTTAAGATTAAGAATTTGCCCCTTCTGGCGAATGCTGTAATCCAAGCCCTGCTTGTAGCAAATCTGGGCATTGTCATACTCTTCTAACTCTTCGAGCATCTCTGCGAACTCTAAATATACTTCAGCAGAAGGCAAAAAGTTTAAGCTTGAGTTGTAATACGACTTACTTTTCCCCCATAACTTATATTTGCGATGTAGGCGTGCAAGCGCCAGTAACAACATCGGACTTTTCTCATGATCTGGCAACCATTTTTCGCCCAACTTGATTGCTGTACCTAAATTTGAATGTTCAATTTTTCCGTAACGTTCAACTAGTTTTTCATCCCAGTTTTTATTCAGCGAAGCAACTAATAGCTTATCGCTCCCAGCCACATCACCGGCATCACTTAACGCTTTACAGTACACAAGTATTGCTTGAGGCTTATCTTTTATATCGGCAGGAAGTTTCTTCCACAAAACTTGCAGTTGTTGCTTATCTTCATTTTGTGCAAGTGTTAAGAAAATACCTTTAAGCGCTGTTGCTTCATACTTTTCGCGGTCTTCTTTTTGAATCAAACCCTGCTTGGCCAGTGTTGGCAATAGCTCAAACAAGTTGCGCCAGTCTTCTTGCTTAAAATAGACTTTTGCTAATAGTTTAATCGCATAAGGATGTTTTGGTGCTGCTTCTAATAAATGAACTAAAGTCGCGCGTGCCTGTTCAAGTTGCCCGCCACCAAATTGCATTTCAGCCTGTGAGATTGATACCGCTGTTTGTACATCATCACCTAAATCACTAGCTGTTTTAATGTAGGCATCTCTACGCTCATACGCTTCTTGCATGTGTGCAGAACGCGCAGCAACTAAATAGTTAAGTGATGGAGTTTCTGAATATTTAATATTACTTAACAGTATTTTTTCAGATTGCTCCCAATGCCCTTCAGAAAATTGCACCAAACCATTGGTTAAATCTTGACTGGCTTTTGTCGTGAGCTTAGCTATTTTTTTCTGTTTTAAGCGCTTACGCAAGCCGAAAAGAAACTTCAATATACTAAAGAATATATATAAGCCCACTAAACCAAGTATGCCCGCTATCAACAAAGTTGTACTCGTTAGAGTGACACTCATAGGGTTTTCACTCCACTGATATTTAATCACAATATCTGAAGAATGATCTACCGCATAAATACCTAGCCAAAACGCACCAACAATGGCAAAAAACATAAAAAGGTAACGCATTTAATTGTCCTTAATAATGGTAGGATTTAACATCTGTTTCTCTAGTAGCTTAAGCGAGTTAGAAACGTCAGGTAATATGGGTGCAAGATTGGCTTTATCCAATGTTGCTAATTGCTCTAAAAGTTTGCCGCTAGCCTCCGCAGGATAGTAGTTTTTAATTAACGAAATAATACGCTTTACTTGTTGATGGTAATTTGCATTATCACCTTGCAAAAGCAATAGACGTAAAGTCTCTAAGCGCAGAGAAAGCAATTGGTACAATCGTTCTTTCTCCTCATTATCCATTTCGGCTTGCAGGGTTTTATTTTCTTTACGTATAACCACTGCATTATTTATTGTAGTTTTAACACGAGAAACAAGGGATACATTTTTTTGTATCGCCTGCTTCTTTGATTCCCCTGTTGAAATCAATTCTTCTGCTTTCTCCGCCTCTTTTTCTGGGGTTACTACAGGCTCCAATTGAGCTAATAACACATCTATTTTTTGTGATAAATCACTCGTATCTATAGCCGCGTATTGTTTAATAGAAGCAATGTCTTTACTAATTTGTTTTCGTAACGGCAGATAGTCTATAGAAGCACGCTCAACCAATAATGCATCTGCTAATTTAAAGGCATTAATTGCTCCAGATTGATCTTGCTTTAAATTAAATAATTGCAAACCTGTTTGTAATAAAAAATGTACTTCACCCAACGACCAATCATTCATTGTTGGGGTCTGAATTTTTGTTATGGTTTCTTGCTGCTTAGTTAGTGACTCCACTTGTGTGTAAACTGTTTCAGCAATATGTTGGGTGCTGTCTTGAATATTTCTAAGCTCAAGCATGGCAGCATCAAGATGTGTTTTATTACCTTTGAAATTATCATTTATCTCTTTTTCTAACGCTATCAGCCTTTCTTTTTGAGCAAGCTTTGGTAATTCACTTTCTATTTTTGTAACGCTGACAACATTCGCTTTTGCTTTCTCGTGAATTCGTAACCAATTTTTATAGCCCGCAGCAATCCCAACCATTGTGAAAAATAGTGCCAACCATGCAAGGAATTGTGTAAATCGTGTTCGACGATTTAACTTTTTCAATAGTTTTTGTTGTTCATCATTCATTATTATATGTAAATTTCAGTCAGCTCTTTATAAAGTGTTTCATCGCTCGGGTCTTCTGCAATCACTAGTTTACCTTGAAAGCACTCTGGAATCTTCTTTTCCATACGTGGGCTACCTATCACCAAAGTTATTGCATTTATCCAACTAGATTTTTCTGCTAAATTAAAAAAATTTTCTACGCTAGTTCCACTGGTAAGTAATATTGCATCCAGCTGTCCTTGATTCGCATATCGTTCTAAAGCCACTAAGTCTTTTTGTGGGCAAACTCGTTGATAAGTATTAATGTAATCAACAGTTGCACCAGATAATTGAAGCTGGTCTTGTAAATAATCTCTTCCACCCTCACCACGAATAATGGCAATTTTTTTATCCACACAAAAATCTTTAAAGCTTAATTCTGCCAGCAATGACTCACTGTTAAAAATTTCTTTTGGGCAAAAATCTATTTTTATCCCGTGCTTTTCTAATATCTCTGCCGTCTTTTTACCCGCTGTCGCAATTTTTGCTTTACCTAAAGTGACAGGCGTAATCCACTTAAAAGATTGCTCAACAGCATTTGCACTTACAAAAATAAGTAAATCATAATCCTGTAAATTTTCGAGTTGTGTTTTCGTTTTTGCTAAATGATCAGGCTCAATAATCTCTAATAATGGAAATAAAATTGGGTTTGCGCCCGCTCCCTCTAACTTCAACCTTATATTTTCAGTTTGATGAGTAGGACGGGTGATCACCACCCATTTATCATTGAGTGCCATTGTGCTAATTAATGATCTATACCCAAAAGTTCCAAAACTGCTCCACCACCTTGCGCAAGTAGGCTTTCTGCCACCATCACACCTAATGATTCAGGGTCATCTTGTGACCCTGTCATTGTACAGCGAAATATTTCTGAACCATCAGGGAAGCCAATCAAACCACGTAGTTTCACTGTATTATCACCAAACAATTCTGCAAAACCACCAATAGGGACTTGGCAACCACCGTTTAAGCGTTCATTTAAAGCTCTTTCTGCCGCAATACGAATTGCTGTTGCTTTGTGATTTAATGGTGCAAGTAGGGCATTTATTTCATCATCATCGCTACGACATTCAATACCCACAGCTCCTTGACCAATCGCTGGCAAGCTATCATCTGTTGAAATATTATGAGCAATGCGCTTCTCAAAGCCAAGGCGAATCAAACCTGCCGATGCAAGAATTATGGCATCGTAATCACCATTATCTAACTTGGCTAAACGCGTATTAACATTGCCACGCAAGTCTAAAATCTCAATATCAGAGCGTGCTTCTTTCAATTGTGTTTGGCGACGTAAACTACAAGTGCCAACTTTGGCATTAAGCGGTAAATCACTAAGCTTTTCATAAGTATTAGAAACAAACGCATCCGTTGGATTTTCACGCTCCATCACCACTGACAAATGCAAGCCTCCAGGGAAAGCCATCGGTACATCTTTCATTGAATGCACTGCAATATCGGCATCACCTTCGAGCATTCCAATTTCTAATTCTTTTACAAATAAACCTTTTCCACCAATCTTCGCTAAAGGCGTATCCAAAATTTTATCACCCTGTGTTGTCATTGTGACAAGTTCTACGCTTATATCGGGGTGATACATTTGCAATTGTCGGGAAACTTCATTCGCTTGCCATAAAGCAAGTGGACTTTTTCGTGTGGCTATTCGTATAATCTTGGACATATTGGGTATCTTTATTAGTGTATGGCGCATCGCTATTAGACGCTACAACGTACGTGTTATGATAAATAGAGAACTTTACGTTAATTACCGCCCTGAGGCAAAACAGAACCATGAAATTTTTGATCAGCTCCCTTCTTTTGTTTTTTTCTTTTAGTAGCTATTCATCTGAGGTTATTGAATCAGCATTAATTGAAGAAAATAATTTTCAGCAATTATCTAAAGAAATGAAAGAAAAAAACCTAGGCTTAGTTTTAATGCTTCATGCTGAACATTGCCCCTACTGTATACTTATGGAGAATGAGATCCTCAGTCCAATGGTCAAAAGTGGCGAATATGACAAAAAAATTCTCATACGTAAGCTACAAATTGACGAAGCAAGAGACGTTATCGACTTTTCAGGGAAAACTGTCGAACCTTCTGATATTTCTGGAAGATACAATGCCTTTTTAACACCTACTTTGGTTTTCCTAGACCACCAAGGTAATGAAAGAATTAAACAGATGGTAGGTATCAATACTGTAGAGATGTTTGGTGCTTATTTAGATATTGAAATTGATAAATTAACGCAAGAACTGATCACAGAGAAGCCTACAGATAACAAAATGGTTTTAGTTGATTGATTTTTAGCCTAAATCTCATTATTTATACATCCCACCCCCCCTGTTTTTCGATGTTTTATGTTTTTTTTACGCAAAAAAAATAGCCCAAACAAGTGGGCTATTCAAAATTACTTCTTTAGTATTTGTTAACTGTTTAGATTGCTGTCTAGTTCATCCAAGAGCAAGGCGGAAGCACGGAGCTTATAATCATAAGTGAGTACTTCCAACACAACTATTGGATGAAATAGGCGGTAAGCTGAATAGTTAACTAGCGGTTACGTACAAATCTTCGTATCTCCGCTACATGGCGACGGCTAACTTCTAGCTCGTCTTCAATGCGATCAATCTTAACTTTCACACGACCGATATTTGTTTTCGCTAAGCCCATAATACGGCTTTTTGCTACTAACGCGTTACGATGAATACGTATAAATTTATCAGCAAGGTCGGTCTCTAGTGACTTTAGTGACTCTTCAATGATTACTTCACCTTTGCTGTGACGCACTGTTACGTACTTTTGATCAGCTTGGAAGTAGTAGACATCATCAATTGGTATTAGCTCTAAGTTACCACGCATGCGTGCACAAATATGCTTACGGCCTGCGCCTGTTACTTCATTATCATCTAATACTTTTGAGCGTTGTGCACGGTTAAGTGAACGGGCCTGTTGTAGACTTTTTAATAGTTGTTCTTGTCTTATTGGTTTCATGAGGTACCCTGTTGCTTTAGTTGAAAAGGCTTCTAGTGCGTACTCCCCGTACGCAGTAGTGAAAATTACGGCTGGTGGATTTGGCATGCCTGATAGGTGTTTTGCTACTTCCAGTCCATCCATCACTGGCATTGATATATCTAGCAAAATTAAATCTGGCTGATGGCGCTCTACCATCATTAATGCTTCAGCCCCGTTTTCGGCCTCGGCACATATATTGTATTCAGAGTTGTCTTTAAGGAGACTCTCTATTCGTTGACGGGCTAGTTCTTCGTCGTCAACGACAAGGATATTCATTGTCATTATTATTACTCCCTTCTATTGTTCTTTTGGTATCGAAAATGAAACGCGATATTGATGTTCAGATTTTGTTATTTTTAAATTTGCCCGATCACCGTAAGCAAGCCTCAACCGATTTTTTAAGTTTTCTTGGGCGATATGATTACCCTTTGAATGTCCTGTTGTACCTGCTGGTGGGACTGGGTTGGACACTACAATATCCAGAGTTTCACCTGCATCGTATAAACTAATTCCGATTGTTCCACCGTCTTTACATGGCTGTATGCCGTGGTAAATTGCGTTTTCAACCAATGGCTGCAATAGTAGCGGTGGAATCTCCATATTGAATGGCAATGTTTTTCTATCCATATCCCATACAATATTTAAACGACGTTTACCGAGCCTTAGCCCTTCCATTCGAAGATAGCGAAGTGTGATATCAAGCTCTTCACCCAGAGAGATGCGATTACGCGTATCCAAAGTCGAACGAAAAATATCAGCTAAATCTAGCAAGGCATCTTCTGCTTTGTTTTGGTCAACATGAATAAGTTGTGCAATAGTATTTAAACTATTAAATAAGAAGTGAGGGCGCATACGTGATTGAAGAGCATCATACTTTGCACCTGAATCGGCTTGCACATGTTCATCTCTTTCATTTTGCACATAGAAATAGTGCAAGGTCATTACAATTAGAATTAAAGCAATAAACGCGTTTCTTAAAATAAAGGGGGTGTCCCAATAAAAAACTTCGCCAACCTTTTGATAGCTATCAGCCATAATGGTGATGATTGAAGCGCCTATCGTAAGCGCAACAACAATTGCGCTAATTGCCCCACTCATCTGCTTTGTATTTAATTTTCGTAGCTTATTACCCAGAATACAAATTAGGAATGTGGAGCTTAAAACCACCCACTGCATGAATAAAGAGGTAAGGCCTAACTTAATGATAGAAGCATCATAAGTTGCTGAAGCACTGGTAAGTGCATGGACTACGGCTAAAACTTCCGCGCCCACCATCACACGCAAAATTGCTTGAGGTGTACACAACTCAGGCAAGAATCCGATTGATTTTCCAGTGCTTGTTATATTCATTTAATTATTATTTTTTTATTATATTATCCGCACGAATCAGCTATATAATAGCTTTTTCGTCGGAGACTGCTTTTTGCAGTTCATCGTCATTTTTATTAATTTCGTCGTTAATTTCCTAACGCTTGTCACTATTGTATGTAATTCATACTTACTGGAAACTGAACAGCCATGTCAAATAGCAATAAAACCTCAAATACCCCTGATAACTCTAATAGAATTGATAAAAACACAACAAATTCATCTTGGGGTGGGCGCTTTACTGAATCTACCGATGCTTTTGTAGCTGATTTCACAGCATCCATACAGTTTGATCAACGCCTTTATAAGCATGATATTGATGGATCTAAGGCTCACGCAAAAATGCTTAATAAAGTAGGGATACTGACAGAGCAAGAAGTTAAAGACATACATACTGGCTTAGATGAGATTCAATCTGAGATTGAAGCAGGTGAATTTGAGTGGTCTATTGCGCTTGAAGATATTCACATGAATATCGAAGCACGCTTAACGGATAAGATTGGAATTACAGGGAAAAAACTTCATACAGGCCGATCACGTAATGACCAAGTTGCTACTGATATTCGCCTTTGGTTACGTGAGCAAGTTGACCTTATCGCTAGTGAGCTTCAACGCTTGCAAGCAGGTTTATTAGAAGTTGCCGAGCGCGAAGCCGATACGATTCTGCCAGGTTTTACTCATTTACAAGTTGCACAACCCATTACCTTTGGGCATCACATGTTAGCGTGGTACGAAATGTTAGTTCGTGATTTTGAGCGCTTGCAAGATTGTCGAGCACGCATAAATATTTTGCCATTAGGTGCAGCTGCACTCGCTGGAACAACTTACCCTATCGACCGACCTTATGTTGCAGAGCTTTTAGGTTTTGATAGAGCCTCAAATAACTCACTAGACAGCGTAAGTGACCGTGATTTTGCGATTGAGTTTATCTCTGCCGCTTCTTTAATTATGATGCATTTATCACGTTTTTCTGAAGAATTGGTTTTATGGACATCGGCACAGTTTAACTTTATTGATCTGCCAGATCGCTTTTGTACTGGCTCATCCATCATGCCACAAAAGAAAAACCCCGACGTGCCAGAGCTAGTACGCGGTAAAACAGGGCGTGTTTATGGCTCTTTAATGTCATTGCTCACATTGATGAAAAGCCAACCACTAGCCTACAATAAAGACAATCAAGAAGATAAAGAACCACTGTTTGATACAGTTGACACCTTGTTAGGAAGCTTACGTGCTTACGCTGATATGATGCCTCATATTCAAACCAACAAAGACAAAATGCGCGCTGCAGCTATGCAAGGCTTCTCAACCGCAACTGACCTTGCTGATTATTTGGTTGGCAAAGATATGCCATTTCGTGATGCACATGAGGTTGTTGGCAGTGCCGTAGCTTATGGTGTTGAAACAGGTAAAGACCTAAGTGAAATGACATTAGAAGAATTACAAAAGTTCTCTGCTGTTATTGGTGATAATGTTTTCGACGTGCTTACACTCGAAGGCTCCGTTGCCGCACGCGACCATTTAGGTGGAACAGCTCCCGCTCAGGTAAGAGCCAGAATCAAAGAGGCAAAACAAAATGGAGCTTAATAAAATAATTGCCTATGCATTGATTATAGCGACACTAGCGATTAGTTATCTTTGGTTGTTTGATTAATAGCTAAGTAACTACCACTTGTACTGTTTAGCCCTCCCCTACTAGGGAGAGGGGACTCAATGTCTAAGTTTCTTAGTATTAGCAATACTCCTGCTTTTGCATAGCTAAATAAACCGCTATAATCACCCCAACTCAACGGAGTGCGTATTTATTTTCATTGATAATACGCTGAGAGGATGAAATCCAATCCGATGAACCTGATCTGGCTAATACCAGCGTAGGGATGTGAGTTGTAATTGCAATAACTAGCAACTTTTATATTACATCTCTCCACAATTATATTTTTTGGAGAAAAACTATGTTTTTATCACTATTTAAAAAGCCCCCCGCCCTCGTTTCACTCGCCCTACGGGTAGTCGTCGCTACGCTCCAACATGGTCTCGCTCCCGCTCGGCTCGCTATTCTATGTATATTATTTACTTTAAATGCTACAGCAGAAGATAAAAAAACACTCACAATTTATACCTACGACTCATTTACTAGTAAGTGGGGTCCTGGTCCAAAGGTTAAAGAAGCTTTTGAAAAAGACTGTAACTGTAATCTCAAATTTGTAGCCTTGGAAGATGGCGTTTCGCTACTTAGTCGCCTTAAACTAGAAGGCAAATACACAAAAGCAGACATCGTTCTTGGGTTAGATACCAACTTAACAGCTGATGCATACAAAACAGGTTTATTTGCACCCCACGGCATGAAGATGAAAAACTCATCACTGCCAAGTGAATGGAAAAACGGTACTTTCTTACCTTATGACTTTGGTTATTTCGCCTTTATTTACGATAAAACAAAATTCGCACATCCACCAAAAAGCTTAAAAGAATTGGTTGAGAGTAAAGATGCACCAAAAATTCTAATTCAAGACCCTCGCACCAGCACACCAGGTTTAGGCTTATTACTTTGGGTTAAAAAAGTGTATGGCGATAAAGCCGATGAAGCTTGGGAAAAACTATCACCACGCATTGTTACTGTGAGCAAAGGCTGGTCTGAAGCTTACGGCTTATTCTTAAAAGATGAAGCACCAATGGTTTTAAGCTACACAACATCGCCTGCTTATCACATTATTGCCGAAGAGAAAGATAACTTTGCAGCGGCTAAATTTGAAGAAGGACATTACCAACAAATTGAAGTAGCAGGCATGATTGCATCAAGCAAAAATAAAGCATTAGCAAAACAGTTTTTAAGCTTTATGCAGGGTGATAAATTCCAAAGTATTATTCCTACTAATAATTGGATGTTTCCTGCATTTTTGCCTGCCGATAAATTACCAGAAGCATTTAAAACCTTGATTGACCCTACACCTGCACTTTTATTTGATGAAGGTGAAGTTGCTAAAAATAGAAAGGCTTGGGTAAAAGAATGGTTAAACGCTTTAGCTAAATAGCCGTTATTAACTTAATGAAAAGAATGCACATAACCTCCTCTCCCCAGCGGGGGGAGGGCTGGGGAGGAGGGAGAATGCTTGAAGTTAGTATATATTTAGAGATTTCTGCCCCCTCCCTAACCCTCCCTCCTTCGACTCCGCTCAGGATACCGCCTGCTAGGTGGAGAGGATTTTGTTCTTCTTTTGATCAAAGATTTCAGCATAACTTAGATCTCTTTCCAACATGAAGACCAAACTAGGCTACCTAGTTCTACTCTTCCTTGTGGTATTCATCACCGTGCCGCTCGCCAGTCTATTCTTCGCCAGCGATATTCTCGGTAGTCCTTCTGTTGCAGGACAAAACCAAAACAATTCACTCGCTTTTTGGAATGATGCTTATCTACGTCGAGTTATTTTTTTCAGCCTTTGGCAGGCAATACTCTCAACGATTCTTAGCGTAGGTATTGGGCTTTTTGTTGCTCGTGCTTTTGCACGCTATGGCGACTTTCCTTTTCGCTCACTAATTTTAGGCTTGTTTGGTTTACCTTTAGTTGTGCCTGCGGTGGTTGCGGTATTGGGTATTATTTCTGTCTACGGCTCGCAAGGTTGGTTGCCTTTGGGTAGCAACCTTTATGGATTAACAGGGATTTTACTTGCCCATCTATTTTTTAACCTACCACTTACTGTGAGATTATTACTCCCAACATGGAATAACGTGCCACAACAACACTGGCGCATTAGCTCACAACTTGGTATGAATAATTGGCAACAATGGAAGCATATCGAATGGCCAGCATTACGTGAAAGTTTACCCAGCGTAGCCGTGCTGATTTTTATGCTGTGCTTGACTAGTTTTGCCGTGGTGTTAACACTGGGCGGTGGACCAAAAAGCACCACGCTTGAAGTCGCTATTTACCAATCCCTACGTTTTGATTTTGACCCTGCACAAGCCGTTGTTTTAGCTCTATTACAACTTGCACTATCCGTTTTAATTGCAGTGATCGCATCACGCTTTAGTCGCTTGCCCGATGTTGAGCCTAATCTCAATATTCATTCATCTGTTATTCCTTCAAATAATAAAATCCTTTCATTTATTCTAATCATCTCCGCTGTTATTTTTGTGGCAACACCCTTGTTGTCGATGATTATTGATGCGGCTCATGGCCCTGTAATTGAAGTTTTAAACGATGGCAGTTTATGGCGTGCCGCAGGTTTTAGTTTATTAATTGGTTTATCTGCGGCAAGCATCTCCATTACTCTTGGTTGGCTTTTACTTTCTGCCAGCGCAGAAAAAGCTTACTCCGGCAATAAACGCATGGCGCAACTTTTGGAGCTTTCAGGTTCCGTCGTTTACGTTGTGCCACCGCTTGTCATTGGCACAGGTCTTTTCATATTGCTAA
>Ga0256834_1002647_pt1 | contig 11161 bp, 10 predicted proteins | sample 4281140metaG_FD_190536 | JGI IMG/M metagenome (GOLD analysis project Ga0256834, IMG submission 190536) | Hydrothermal vent microbial communities from East Pacific Rise, Pacific Ocean - 4281-140 | ecosystem: Environmental > Aquatic > Marine > Hydrothermal vents | place: Pacific Ocean: East... | reverse complement strand
GCATTTTATTGAGCATGCCTACGAAACCCTAAACACCGTGAAATTGCTAATAGAGGACAACAATTTCCCCAAATCGATGATATCCAACTATCTAGACAGACTGAAAAACTCCTCCGGAACGATTAAAGCGATCTATATCATAAAAGAGGACAAAATACTCTACAAATCCTCCGGAAACGTAGAAAAGTATAAAAAACTTCCCAAAATAAAACTATCGGAACTTAAAAATCTGGGTTCGCTCTCTCGAGATATTCTGGTAACTACGGACCTGAAATTCTTTAACGTCTCCACACAGCATCAAGAAAGATATATTTTGAACATGGTATTCGATCCTACCAAAATAGATCTGCTCTCGCAAAAGATTCTAAACAAAATAGTCTCGATACTGGCCGTTACCATCGCTATACTCTTTATTCTCTTTATTTTTTACATCTACTATCTATACATCGTTCTCGAAAGAGTTACGAGATGGTCCAAAAACCCCAAACAGGAGTTCAAACCCACTCTTATGAGCGAGATAAACAGACTGGCAAGAAACATCAAGGAGTTTGCTCTTCACAAAGAGGAGTCGATAAAAAAGGAGGAGTATCTAAAAAATTTGATGCATATGGTCACCCAGATAAACCAGGAGATGGTAAAACAAAAAGATATAGACTCCTTTATGCGTTTTGCGCAAAAAACGCTGCTGGAGTATCCGGACATTGTCGCCGTATCCATAGAGACGCCGCTGAAAAATTACGGCAAATGCAATCAAAAAAGCGGAAAATATATCCACTCTATAGAACTTGAGGCTCTCGACAAAAAAGTGGGAAAAATGTGCATAGCCAAAAAGAGCAGCTTTTTGCCGGAAGAGCTCGACATTTTAAAAGAGCTGGCCGGAGACCTGGCTTACGCATTTATCTCAAACAGGGAAATGGAGGCCAAAGAGAGACTGATATATACCAACGCCTCTACGAAACTGCCAAATCTCATAGCTTACAAAAATGACAAGGAGGAGATCGAAAGCGGCTACCTGATGCTTTTTGACATCAGAAACTTCAAAGAGTACAACAGCGCCTTCGGATTCGAAACCGGCAACGAGATACTAAAAAAATGCGCCGCCGCCATAGAGAGACTCTCGGGAGAAAAGGTATATCACATATTTTCCGATCTCTTTTTGATAATATACCGCAAAAAGAGCCTTGAAGAGGCGATAGAGCTTGCCAGAAAGATAGAGAACAGCTTCTACAAAGAGAGTATAAAAATAGGAGATCTCGTAATAGACATATCGCTAAAAGTGGCCATCATAGACATCAGAGAAAAATTCGCGCTGAACAAAGCCATTTTGACCCTATCCAACATAAACGGGCACGAAAACCTGATGGTTTACGAGCCTGAAAAGATCGAGGATCTAAACAGAAAAAATATCCAGATCTACAGCACCATAAAAGAGGCTATAAAAAACGGCAGGGTCATTCCATACGTTCAGCCGATCGTAGATACCGCCACCAAAAAGATCTCCCACTACGAGGTTCTTGCCAGAATAAAAAACTCTTCCGGCGAAATTCTGACTCCCTTTTATTTCCTCGAATACGCGAAAAGAACGGAACTCTATCCCTATATAACCCTGGAGATTTTCGAAAAATCTTTGGAGTTTATGCAAAAAGAGCCTAAAGTCAAGCTATCTTTTAACATCTCCTATCTGGATATAATCAACAAAAAGGTTCACGAAAGCCTGGTTTCAAAAATCAAAGACCTCGAACTGGGAGAGAGACTGGTTTTTGAGATACTAGAGACAGAAGGTATCAAGCAGATGGAGATTATGACCTCTTTCATCAAAGAGATCAAAGAGCTAGGATGCAAAATAGCCATAGACGATTTCGGCAGCGGATACTCAAACTTCGATTACGTCTACAAACTTCAGGCCGATTACATTAAAATCGACGGATCTTTGATAAAAAACATCGATAAAAATGTAACAAAAATAATAATCAAACACATAAACGAGCTATCTCACGAAATAGGATTCAAAACCGTTGCCGAATTCGTGGAAAACGAAGATATATACGAAAAGATCAAGAATATGGGAATAGACTACGCTCAAGGATACTATTTCGAAAAACCCAAACCTCTATCTAAAGAATAACAACCCTGTTCTTTCCGGCCTTCTTAGCCTGATACATGGCCTTGTCGGCGCGATCTACGAACTCATCCATGCTTTCACCCTCTTTGTAGCCCGTTATCCCGAAACTGGCGGTATAGGAGATGATTTTCTCCTCTTTATCGCCGTCTTTTAGTCTGATATTGTGGTTTTCTATAACTTTTCTGATTCTCTCGGCTATTTTGTAGCTGTTCTCTTCGCTGACGTTGGGTATCAAAATAGCAAACTCCTCGCCTCCCAGTCTATAGGCTCTGGTATCTTTTCTGATAAAGTTGTTCAAAATCTCGCCCACATCCTTTAAAACCTCGTCGCCTACGCTATGACCGTACGTATCGTTAATACTTTTGAAATTGTCTATATCAAGATACACCAGATACAGCGGCCCTCCGGCGGCCATCAGAGTCTGGAGATCCTCTTCGAATCCGCGTCTGTTCGCCAAACCGGTCAAAGGATCCTCGTATCCGAGCTTTTTGAATTCGTGGAACTTGTTTTGCAAAGAGTCCAGTTTTTGTATATTCTTTGCGATCTTCTCTTTTAAAAGCGAATTCTCCTGCTCGAGGGCGTCTATCTTTGAATACAGTTCGTTTAATTTGTCTTCGTCTTTTGTCTTTATCATCTCTTTGCTGTCTTGGATATACCTTTTGTGTTTTTCGATATTGTTATCCATCAAAGAGACTATATCCTCGGAGTCGCTGGCAACGTCCTTTAGCTCCTGGGAAACCTGTTTCGCCTCGAAATCGTTGAGTATCTGCGGCTTATCCTTTAGATAGTCCTCATACAGAATAAAGAGGTTCTGATCGGTCAGCAGATGCTCTTCCTCTTTTGCTTTACATAGAACGAAAAACCAGTCTTCAAAGTTTTTCGGGGTCACCGCTATCTGATTTTTGGCCATAAAAGCCAAGGTCTCCTTGGCCAACTCGGTAACGTGTCTTTTATCCTCGTTTTTGGGATCTTGCATCGTAATATAGTGTTTACATCTCATAACCTACACCCACAGATTGTCTATTAGTCTTGTATCGCCTACTTTTGCGGCCACCAAAATGATCGTATCGCCCTTTTTTACCTCATCTATTTTATCAAAATTTCTGTCCACTATCTCAATATATTCGATTTCCAGCCCCTCCATCACTCTTCTCATCTCGTTTTTTATCGATACGGCCTCGTAAACTCCTCCCATTATCATCTTCGCGGCCCTCTTTAGAGATTTCGAGATCAGCAAAGCTCTCTCCCTTTGGACCGGATCGAGATATACGTTTCTGCTGCTCATCGCCAGACCGTCCGGCTCTCTGACTATATCGCACTCTACGATCTCTATATCCATAAAAAGATCTCTAACCATCTTTTTTACCAAAAAGAGCTGCTGAGCGTCTTTTTTGCCGAAATAGGCTCTATCCGGAGAGACTATATTAAAGAGTTTGTTGACCACCCATAAAACTCCGTCGAAATGGCCTGGTCTGTGGTATCCTTCGAGAATATACCCCTTTAGGGGAGGAGCCTTGATCTTGATCTCGTCTTCGTCGAAATAGATATCTTCCGCCTTTGGCACAAAGAGCAGATCCACTCCGGCCAGTTCGCAAATCCTCCGATCAGCATCCAGCTTTTTGGGATATCTGTTTAAATCTTCGCCTGGCAGAAACTGGGTAGGGTTTACGAAAATCGAAACCACCGTGGTCGCGTTCTCCGCCAGCGATCTTTTGATCAACGAAAGATGCCCCTCGTGCAAAGCCCCCATGGTAGGTACGAAGCCCACCGGAGCGGATGCTTTTGAGAGAATCTCTTTGACGCTTTCGGGAGAGGTTGCTATCTCCATTTTTGCCCATACCTTTAATGTGATATAATTTCATCGAAACTAAAAACACTATTTTACCCAAAATCCAGGAGATTGAGTTGGACAGTTACGAATATTCCGAGCTATTAAAAAGGCTTGAAAAAAAGATAGAAAATATCCAAAATATCATAAAACCCGATAAGATCAAAGAGAGATTGTCCCAAATAGCTCAGATGGAGAACTCGCCGGATTTCTGGAACGACGCGCAAAAAGCCTCCGAAATTCAAAAGGAGAAAAACAGACTCTCAAGAATAATAGAAAAATTCGAAGAAGCAAAAAGAGCCGTAGAGGACGCCTCGGAGCTTTTCGAACTGGCAACGCAAGAGAACGACGAAGAGACTCTTAATAGCCTGTTCGAGGAGTCCAACGAATTAAACGAGAAGGTCTCTAAAATTGAGATCGAAACGATGCTCAGCGGAGAAAACGACGACAAAAACGCCATAGTATCCATCCACCCCGGAGCAGGAGGAACGGAGTCCCAAGACTGGGCCAGCATTCTGTATAGAATGTATCTAAGATGGGCCGAAAGGCACGGGTTCAAAGTGGAAATACTCGACTACCAAGAGGGAGAAGAGGCCGGTATCAAAGATGTCAGTTTTATCATAAAAGGCGAAAACGCCTACGGATATCTAAAAGCCGAAAACGGCATACACCGGCTGGTAAGGATCAGCCCTTTCGATTCGAACGCGCGAAGACACACCTCGTTCGCCTCCGTGATGGTCAGTCCGGAAGTAGACGACGACATAGACATAACCATCGAAGAAAAAGATATCAGAGTAGACACATACAGAGCCAGCGGAGCCGGAGGCCAGCACGTAAACAAAACCGATTCGGCCATCAGAATCACCCATATTCCCACCGGAATTGTAGTGCAGTGCCAAAGCGACAGAAGCCAACATAAAAACAGAGCCACCGCTATGAAAATGTTAAAATCGAGACTCTACGAACTGGAGCTGGAAAAGAGAAAAGCCGAAGAAGAGGGAATAGAAAAGAGCGAAATAGGCTGGGGACATCAGATCAGAAGCTACGTGCTCGCTCCATATCAACAGGTAAAGGACAACCGCAGCAACAAAGCCTATTCGAACGTAGAAGCCATACTGGACGGAGATATCGACAAGGTCATAGAGGATGTCCTGATCGCGCTTTCTCAAAAATAGCCTGTAGTTAAATTTTTTTTATCAGCCAATACAGTTATTCTGATACAAATGAAACGTAAATTTATCTACTCTCCCAAAAATCGCCGATCCCGTGACATTTAAGATTAGTTTTATTTATAGAATAATATCATCGTTATATAAGAAAAACTTTTCCCCTGAGTTTTTCTTATATTCATTTTTTTTATATCCGAAAGGAGAACCTATGGCACCGTCCGAAATTCTGGGCATCATCTACGCCGCTGTAGGCGTAGTATCGCTGGCCTTGTGGTTCGGGTTCAACCTGAAAAAGGCCTAAGCTTCGCGGCGAAAGCCGCATCCACTCCCCCTCTTTGACATTAATCAAGAAAAATTCCACTCTTTTGGATAAAATATCATTAAAAAATTTTAGGAGATCCGCTATGTCGATAAAAGAGTATATGACACACGACCACAGAGAGTGCGACAATCTCTATGCGCCTCTGGAAGAGGCCCTAAACGGCGGAGATTTTGAAAAGGCGCTGGAGCTTTTCGTTCCTTTCAAAGAGGCCATGCTCAGACATTTTGCCATGGAGGAGGAGGTTCTGTTCCCAAAAATGGAGGAGTTCATAGGTTCTGGAGAGGGACCCATATACGTAATGAAAATGGAGCACGCTCAAATCAAAAGTATCATTGACCAGCTGGGAGAGGCCATAGAAAAGAGGGACCAACAAAAAGCTCTCGGACTGGGAGAGACGTTCATGATAATGACCCAACAGCACAATATGAAAGAGGAACAGATCCTATACAATATGGCCGAACAGCTACCTATGGACAAAGAGGCTATTTTACAACAGATGAAAGAGGTAAAAGCGTAAATGAGAGAGATCCTAATCGACACCAGAGAGCTGGAGGCTCCGGCCCCCATGCAGATGGTTCTGTCGCATCTGCAGTCGGTATGGGAAGGAGAAAGCTATATTCACCAGATACACCGGATGGTTCCCGAAATGCTGCTCAACAGACTAAAGGGAATGGACTACGATCATATAATAAAAAAAGAAGGAGACGAATACCACATTTATATCTTTTTTAAAAAGGACAGAAACAAAATCGAGGAGCTTATAGGATAATGTTTACGGGTCTATCCCTCGATCAGGCGCCGCCCTTCGAAGCGCCTTTGAGATTTTTTCTGAGCGCCCCTCTATTTGGCGCAGCGGCTGGTGTTTTCATTCTCTTTTTCGCTTCCGCGGGTTATCTTTTGTCTCCAGATACGCTGGTTATAGTTCATCTTTATACTCTCGGATTTCTTGGAATGGTGATGATCGGGGCTCTACAGCAGATGCTGCCGGTATTGGCCGGAGTCAAACTACCGCGGCCTCTGCCCCTCTCGGCTATAATCCATACGGCCTTGATTATCGGAACTATATCTTTATGTCTCTCCTTCTACGGAAAGGAGATTTTCGCGGCAATAGCCGCAATAGCGCTGTCGGTGGCGCTAATAGGTTTCGGGACGGTCACTCTGTACGAACTTTTCCGAGCCGATTTCTCGTCCGCCACCGTTTCGGCCATGCGGCTGGCTCTCGTTTCACTGCTGATAACAGCGATCGCGGGAGTTATTTTGCTGCTAATCCTAAACGGATACCTCGAGACCGATTTCCAAAAGACGCTGCTTATCCACGCCGCCGCCGGTCTATTCGGATGGATCTCTATTTTGATAGCCGGAGTAAGCTATCAGGTTATTCCCATGTTTTACGTCACTTCAGAGTTTCCGGCTCCTCTAAAAAAGAGCTTTCATCTTGTTCTTTTTCTCTCGCTGATAGTGATATCGATTCCGAGTATGGTCTTCAATAACCATCTTGCGCTTTTGGCGCCTCTGTTTTTGGTAGCCTTTTTCGCTTTGGCTAGCTTTAAACTCTTTCAAAACAGAAAACGCAAGATAACCGAACCCACCATAGAGTTTTGGTACCTGTCGATCGGAAGTATTCTCGCCGCTCTATTGGACGGAATCTGGTACGCCTTGTACCCTACCGACGGAGCATTGTGGATAGCCGGAGTGTTGATTATCTACGGATTTGTAGTTTCTCTGATAATAGGGATGCTTTACAAGATCGTGCCGTTTCTCTCCTGGTTTCATCTCAGTAGCAAAGGGGTGTTCGATATCCCAACCATGAAGGAGATGATAGATCAAAAATGGGCAAAAATTCACCTATATCTACATATTGTCACGCTGATACTGCTGCTGACCTCCTTCTACTACGAACCTCTTTTTAAACCGGCCGGTTTAGCCATGATAATAGAAAATCTGATATTGCTGAAAAATCTTCTCGGCGCCGCCAAAATATATTTCGCCAAAAAAGATGAAAAGGGATTTGAGTTTCCTCCTCCGAATATTTAAAGCTCAGCACCGCTCTTTCAATTCAAATTCGCTTTGATTAGAGCATCGTTTATCAATTTCGAGGTTCCTCTTTTTTCGAAGGCCAGCTCCAACAGCTCTTTGTGTTGCGCCGTTTTCTCTCCGAGTACTCTGATTATACTCTCGATCAGCGACAGATTCTCGCTCTTTAGGGCTTTAGAAACGGCTAGGCGTTCCCATTTTTTGAAAATCTCCTCTTTTACGGGATATCTGCCGATTATATAGAAAAAGATATGATCCAAAAACGTTATATCTTCAGCGGCATAATCGTACCATGCATCCAAAACCCTATTCCAGTCAATAATTAAAAAATTGTCAAAAGCCGCCAATCTCAATACGTCGCACCATTTTTCATAAGATACCATGCGGCGAGGATCGATAGATTCTAGCTGAGCCTGTAAATCCTCAATGGATGAAATCGCCTCTCTTGCATATATGTTTCCGCAAGTTGTACACCACATAGATGTGCACCATCTATTCTTTTGTGCCTTATCCATAACATCGAGTAATCTGTTGCTCATGACAAACTCCTTACAAATGAGGAAAAGGGGCCTTTATACGGAAGGCGTCTAAAACCTAAAGATCCGAAAAACTTGGTAGGTTTAAACGTAGAATGGCGCGCCCGGAGAGATTCGAACTCCCGGCCTACAGGACCGCAACCTGTTGCTCTATCCAGCTGAGCTACGGGCGCAGAAGCGGTGCAATTATACCATAAATTTCAGGGCAGTTTAGGCGGAACGTACAGTGGACGGGGCTCTGTAAGGCTCTTTAAAAACTCTACTACCAGTTCAACCTCTTCTAGACTCAACCCCCTGTCTCTGAAAAACGGCGAGCGGGGTATATCTTCGAACCGACCTCCGTTACCGCAAATATACACCGCCTCAAAAAGGGTTTTTGCCGAACCGTCGTGAAAATATGGAGCGGTCATCTCCACGTTTCTCAAAGTAGGAGTCTTGAAGGCATAAAGCCAAATCGGATTTTTGCTCACATCGTAAAAGCCCCTGTCCGCATCTCCCAAAGCTATGTTGTTAAGACTCTCGTTGGTAAAATTGTAGCCCGAATGGCACGAAACGCATCTCCCTTTTCCCACAAAAATCTCATACCCTTTTATAGCCTTCTCATGGAGGTTTTCTTTGCCCTCCACCCATCTATCAAAAGGGGTCTCAGCGCTCACTATACTCTTTTGAAAAGCCGCCAAAGCGACGGCCACGGTTTTTTTACTGATACCTTCGTTTGGAAACAGCTTTTTGAATCTTTGGGCGTACCCTTTTATAGATTTCAGTTTTTTTATAACCTCTTCTTGGGAAGAGCCCATCTCTTTCTCGTCAGTAATCGGTCCCCAGGCCTGCTCCTCCAAAGAGGAGGCTCTGGCGTCCCAGAAAAATCTCGAAAGATATCTGACGTTAATTATCGTGGGAGTGTTTCTTCTGCCTATTTTATTTTTAATTCCTTTGGCCTTGGATCTGCCGTCGGTCCAGTACAGATAAGGAACGTGACAGTCGCCGCATGAAACGGAGTCGTCTTTTGAGAGTCTCGGATCGAAAAAGAGCATGGCGCCCAGCTCTATGATCTCTTTTGAATCCGAATTATCAAAGTGGTTTTTGGGTCTTTTCCATATCGACAAATCGGCCGCAAAAAGCGCCGAAGCGACCAGTAAAATCCATACTCTTTTCATCTCTTTTTCATCAGCTCAAAAGGCGCAAATTTATCCAAAACGGCTCTATCTGTTACAAAACCGCAGTTAAAAGGGTGCTGGGCCTTGAATACCCTAAATCCCATACCTTCTGTTAACGCCTCTATCTCTTTGGCCAAGGATCCCAGTAATATCAGTTCTATATCTCTATCTCTTAATCCGTATAAAAGTTTCGCCAAAAACTCTCTCCACATCCTAGCGTGATATGTAAGGGAGTCCTTGGAGGTGTACACCAAGGATCGATTAAGAAGCAAAATGCCGTTTTTCTCGAAATTTTCTCTCAATTCGTCCATACTGTTTATCAGATCGCTCTTGTCAACTCTTTTGACGGCCTCTTTGGAGGTATCTCCGTGCAGTCGGCCCATAGCCACCAAAGCCATCTTGAGAAAATTTCTAAGACTCACAGCTCTATTGACCTCTTTTGAAAATCCGTTCTCATGATCGAAAATCTTCTCGACTCCTCCGTCTATAAAGGCGTAACCTATCGCGCTCTCTTTTCTGGGATAAGGATCCTGCCCGAATAGGATGTAACGGACGTTATTTGGCTCTAGATTGCCAAAGGCGTTGAATACTCTATCTTTTCCTGGCAGATAATCTCCGCATCTTATAAACTCTAAATACTCTTTATCCATTCTATTTAGAGCGGACTCTAAAATCTCTTTCCATCCGTTATTCGGTATCATGCCATAGCCCTATCCAAAACGATAAACAGAAAATACGCTATTCCCAGATATCCGTTAACGGTAAAAAAGGCTCTGTCGATCTTTTTGAAATCCTCATTTACGATTTTGTGTTCATACCACAACATACCTGCACCTACGGTCACGGCAATATAGGCAAAAAATCCAAGCCCGGCCTCTATAGTAAAAAAGAGCCAAAATAAAACGGCCAAAATGTGGAAAAGTTTCGATAAAAAAAGCGTACATTTTTCGCCGTATATAGAGGGAATCGAATAAAGGCCCTCTCTTTTGTCGAACTCTATATCCTGTAGACTGTAAAGCAGATCAAAACCGGCCACCCAAAAGAGTACTCCCAGTCCCAGAAAAATCGACCACATCGTAATATCAGCTTTTACAGCTACGACTCCGGCTATCGGCGCTAGTCCTAAAGTCAATCCCAAAAACAGATGCGCAAACTCACTGAATCTTTTAAAATAGGAGTATACGGCCAGCAGCGCCAAAATCGGTATAGAAAGATAAAAGGCCAAATCGTTAATAAAATAGGAGACCACTACAAACAAGAGCGCGTTTACACCTATAAAGATCTTCTGTATCTGGGGCGTTACTCTGCCGTCCACGCTGGGACGCGACGCGGTTCTGGGATTTTTGGCGTCTATATCTCTATCTAGATACCTGTTGACCCCCATTGCGAAATTTCTGGCCGCAACGGCGCACAACAGTCCCAAAAACAGTAATCTCCATCCAAACCAGCCATCAGCTGCGACCACCATAGCGATAAATATAAAAGGCAGACTAAAAACCGTATGTTTAAACATAACGAGTTCATTGATATTCGAAAGCAGAGTCCTAACTTTTCCCATTACAACCCTTTATAAAAACTTTAAAATTATACATTGTTAAAAATTAATCAAAAATTGTATAATTTGACGATGAAAACTGTAGCCATCATCGGACCCACCGCCAGCGGAAAAAGCGAGCTTGCTATCGAGTGCGCCAAAAAGTGCGGAACCGTTATACTATCTTTAGATAGTCTCAGCGTATACAAAGAGATCGATATCGCTTCCGCCAAACCCTCAAAAGAGGAGAGAGATGAGGTTTTACATTTCGGTATCGATCTGATATATCCAAACGAAAACTTTAGCGTCGCACATTTTTTAAAAGAGTACGAAAAAGCCCGCGAATACGCCAAAAAAAACGGGAAAAATCTTTTAATTACCGGCGGCTCCTCCTTTTATCTGAAAACGTTGATCGACGGAATATCCCCGCTGCCGAAACTCTCCCATCAAACCGTCGAA